>Ga0065721_10003646_pt1 | contig 129916 bp, 115 predicted proteins | sample Mesricmetagenome_FD_59108 | JGI IMG/M metagenome (GOLD analysis project Ga0065721, IMG submission 59108) | Mesophilic microbial community from rice straw/compost enrichment Sample: eDNA_1 v2 (version 2) | ecosystem: Engineered > Solid waste > Grass > Composting > Bioreactor | place: USA...
TCCGCAAAATCCAGCGGCTGAATCAGCACGCTATTCACGATGCTGAAGATCGCCGTCGTCGCACCGATTCCGATCCCCAGCGTGAGCATCGCCACGCCCATGAATCCCGGCACCCGCCGAAATTGACGTCNCGCATAGCGCAGATCCTGCAACGCCTGTTCCAGCCACGCCCACCCGCGCTGCTCCCGACAAATTTCCTTCACCTGCTCCGNGCCGCCAAACTGCCTTCGCGCCGCAAACCGCGCTTCCNCCTCACTCATCCCCGCCGCCCGATTCCGNTCCTCCAACATCTCGAGATGCANCCGCATCTCCTCGCCCATCTCCGCTTCGAGTTTCTCCCGCTGGAGCAGCCCGCGAATTTTGTGGCGTAGATTCATAGCGCAATTCGTCAAAGCTGAGGGCGTGACATGGAACGGAGCGCAGGCTCGGAAATTTCAAGATGCCCGATGGCCGATGTCCGTTTTCAAGATTCCGATCCTCGCTACTACTCCGCCCGCAGCGNCACCATCGGATCCACCTTCGCCGCCCGCCGCGCCGGAATCNCCGCCGCGCCCANACTCACCGCCGCCAGGATGAGTGTCACCGCGACAAACGTCAGCGGATCACTCGGCTCCGTTTCAAACAACCACGCGCGCAACAGCCGCATCGNCACGAATGCACCCGCCAANCCGATCAAAGCACCCGCTCCCGTCAGCATCGCGCCACGACTGAGCACGAGCCGCAGGATCTCCGCGCGCGTAGCTCCGAGCGCCAGCCGAATACCAAACTCCCGCGTGCGACACGCCACCGCATACGCCATCACCCCCGCGAGCCCCAACGCCGCCAGCAGCAGCGCCGTGCCCGCAAACACGCTCAACAACACGAGCATCAACCGCCGTGCCGCCGTCGAGTTCACCACCGCAAAATCCAGCGTGCGCACCGGTCCGATGGGCAGTTGCGGATCCACTGCCGCGATGATCGCGCGCACTCTCTCCCGCAACGCCTCCGGCGACATCGCTGCACGCACCAGCACTTGCATGGCCTGCCAATGTTGGAGCTCGGGCAGATAGATCTGACGTGGTGCCTCGCGATCGAGTCCTAGATGCCGGACATCGTTGACGACGCCGACAACTTCACGCGTGCGTCCCCACACCTGCACTCGCCGCCCCACCGGATTCCCTCCGCCGAAGAGCTCTCTCACCAACGCCTGATTGACGACGACCACCGGCGGCGCGTCCGCGGCGAAGTCGCGGTCCGCGAAACCTCGGCCACTTAGCACCGTTATTCCGAGCGCCGAAAAATATTCGCCCGCCACCGCCACGAACTCGGTGAAATAGCCTTGTTCCGGCTGGTCGGTCCGTCCCTCCACCTTCACTCCGGTGTCGCTCCGTCCCAGCATCGGTAGCGACGCGCTGAATCCCATCGCGGCCACGCCCGGCTCCGCCTCGGCACGGGCCATCAGCTTGCGGAAGAGCGCCACGCGTTCCTCCGCGCCCGGATAACGATTCGCGTCGAATGACACACTCGCCGTCAACACGTCCGTCGTCGCGAAGCCCGGCGACACCGCCAACAGCTTCGCCACGCTCTTCATCACCAACCCCGCCGCGATCGTCAGCATCAACGCCAGCGCCATCTGTCCGACCATCAACGCGCTCCTCAACCGGTCGTTTCCCGCGGTCATCGTGCGCCCGCCGCCGCCCAACGCCGCCGCTTCGTTCCCCCGCGACAACTGCCACGCCGGAGCCGCGCCAAACACCAGTCCCGTCAGCGTCGCCACGACGATCGTGAATCCCAGCACACGCCCGTCGATCACGACTTCCTGGGCCCTCGGCAAAAAACGCTCGTTCAAATCCCCCAACACGCCGACCGCCCCCCACCCGACCAGCAACCCCGCCACTCCGCCCGCCAGCGCCAGCACCACGCTCTCGGTCAACAGCAGCCGCACGATCCTCCTCCGCGATCCGCCGATCGCCATCCGCACCGCGATTTCCTGCCGCCGCGCCGCCGCCTTCGCCAGCAGCAGATTCGCGAGATTCGCACACGCGATCAGCAGCACCAGCACCACCGCGCCCGACAACAACACCAGCGCAGGCCGAACCTCTCCCGTCATCGATTCCCGCAATGGCCGCATCATCACGCCCCAGTCTTTCTTCCAGGNCGGATTGAGATGACGATTCCGCTCNGCCACCGCCTGCANNTCCGCCAATGCCTGCTCNAGCGACACCCCGGACTTCAGCCGCGCCAGCNCCCGCAGCCGGTGATCCCCCCGCCGCTCATGCCACTCTTCGCTCCCCCACACAAAGGGCACGATGAAATCGTATCCGGTCGCGAGAGTCGGATTCGTCGGCATCACCCCGATCACCGTGCGCAGCTCGCCTCCGATCCGCACCACCCGACCGATCACCGCCGTATCACTCCCGAAACTACGCCGCCACACGGCTTCCGACATCAACACCGTCTTCGCCGCGCCGACCTCGCCTTCCTCCTGCAAAAAATCGCGTCCCAACCGCGGCCGCAGCCCGAGCACTTTGAGGAAATCTGTCGACACCTGCATGCCTTCCAGCCGCACCGGCTCCGCCACATCGCCCAGATTCGCCCGCGCGCCCAGCTCCGCCGCGATGTGTTGGAGCAGCGTCGTCTGTTCGCGCCAGTCCTTGAAGATCGCACCGGAAACCGAGTTTCGACTCCCCCCACTTCCCGACGAATCTTCCCAAAGCTCCACCAGCCGCCCAGGTTCCTGCAACGCCAGCGGTCGCAGCAACACGCCGTCGATCACGCTGAACATCGCCGTGCACATCCCGATCCCCAGCGCAAGTGTCAGCACCGCCACGACCGTGTAACCCGGAGTCTTGCGCAGCGACCGTAGCGCAAACCCCACATCCCGCACCATGTCTTCGACCCAGCCCCAACGGCGCATGTCGCGGCACTGCTCCTTGATCTGCTCGACTCCGCCAAACTCCCGCCGCGCCGCAAACCGCGCTTCTTCCTCACTCATCCCCGTCCCACGATTCCGCTCCTCCAGCATTTCGAGATGCATCCGCATCTCCTCGCCCATCTCCGCTTCGAGTTTCCGCCGGCGAAACAGTGCGCGGATTCTTTGTAGGAGTTTCATCGGGGAAATCGTTCTCGTTCTCTTAATCGTTCTCGTTCTTCCGCTTTTTCCGTCCGCCGCAGCCGCGAGAACGAGAAAGAGAACGATTACGAGAACGATTCATTCTCACGCATTCCCCAGCACCAGATTGATCGCCGTCGAAAGCCGCGCCCAGCTCTGCTCCTCGGCCTGCAACTGCTTTCGTCCTGACGCCGTCAGCGAATAAAACTTCGCCTTCCGGTTGTTCTCCGAAACACCCCACTCCGATTTGATCCAGCCCTGGTCTTCCAGCCGATACAGCGCCGGATAAAGCGAGCCCTGCTCCACCGTCAGCATCTCCTTCGACATCTGCTGAATTCTCAACGCCACCCCAAACCCGTGCATCGGCTCATGCTGCAGCGCCTTCAAAATCAACAGATCCAACGTCCCCTGCAGCAAATCCGCCTTCGCTTTCGTCATGATGCCCTCTCCTAGATTTTCTAGGAAAGAGCCCGCCTTCCCCTAGAATGTCAAGGAGACTGTATTCCAGTAGCGGAGCGCGTGAGCATTTCGCCCCCCCGCGCCCGAAACCGATACCGATACGCTCACGCGTTCCATTGCGAAACTTCTCAAAACCCTTCGCGCACCTTCGCCCCCTTCGCGGTTTCCCTCGAATCCCTCGACTTGGCGATTACCAACCATCGCTGGAAATTGGTGTGCATTCGTGTCCATTCGTGGTTCACATTCCTTTTCTCCATCCATGTTCGAATCGCTCACCGAAAAACTCGGCAACGCCCTCCGCAACCTCCGCGGGGTCGGCACCCTTTCCGAAGAAAACATGGCGGAAGCGCTCAAGGAAGTGCGCACCGCCCTCCTTTCCGCCGACGTCCACTTCAAGGTCGCGCGCGAATTCGTCGAGCGCGTCCAGCAACAGGCGGTCGGTCAACAGGTCACGAAGGGCGTCGCCCCCGGCCAGCAGGTCGTCAAAATCATCCACGACGAGCTCGTCAGCCTCCTCGGCGAAGGCACCACCGGTCTTTCCGGCGCCCGCCCGCTCAAGATCCTGATGGTCGGTCTCCACGGCTCCGGCAAAACCACCTCGACCGCCAAGCTCGGCAAGCTCCTCAAGAAGCGCGGCTATCGCCCGTTCGTCGCCGCCTGCGACATCTACCGCCCCGCCGCCATCGATCAGCTCGAGATCCTCGCGAAACAGGAGGAACTCGGCTTCTACGCCGACCGAAATTCGAAAGACGTTCCGCGTATCGGCGAAGCCGCGCTCGCCGCCGCGCAAACCGCCACCGCCGACTGCATCATCTTCGACACCGCCGGCCGTCTCCAAATCGACACCGACCTCATCGAGGAGGTCAAAAAGCTGCGCGCCCGCGTGCAGCCCGACGAGGTGCTTCTCGTCGCCGACGGCGCTCTCGGCCAGGAAGCCGTCAACGTCGCGAAAGCCTTCCACGACGCCCTTCAACTCACCGGTCTCGTCCTCACCAAAATGGACGGCGACGCCCGCGGCGGCGCCGCGCTCTCGATCAAGTCGATCACCGGCGTCCCGATCAAATTCGTCGGCACCGGCGAAAAGACCGCCGACTTCGAACCTTTCCATCCCGACCGTCTCGCTTCGCGCATCCTCGGCATGGGCGACGTCGTTTCGCTCGTCGAAAAAGCCCAGGAAACGATCGACCAGAAAGAGGCCGAGAAAATGGCGGAGAAACTCCGCAAGGCCGACTTCAACCTCGAGGACTTCCTCGCCCAGATGCAGCAGGTCAAAAAGATGGGCTCGATGCAGTCGATCATGGGCATGATCCCCGGCATGAGCGGCATGCAGCTCCCCGACGGCGCCGACAAACAAATGGCCCGCACCGAAGCCATCATCAAATCGATGACCGTGCAGGAACGCCGCAAACCCGAGATCCTCAACGGCAGCCGCCGCAAACGCATCGCCGACGGATCCGGCACCAAGATCGTCGAGGTGAACCAGCTCCTGAAGCAGTTCGGCGAAATGCAGAAGATGATGAAGATGTTCAAAGGCGGCGGCGGCAAAAAGATGATGCGCCAGCTCGAAGCCATGCGCGGCAAAGGCGGTTTCCCGGGCATGTGATCCCATGCGCCACCTTCGCTTCATCGCACCCGTCGTCCTCTGCGTCTGCGCCGCGCTGACGGCGTCCGCGGCGATCAATCCGGAGGAATACAANAAGGTCGCNTCCGACGCGCTTCTTCTCCGCGAAATCGCGCGCGTGGTCGCCACCGATCGCGAGCAGAAACCCACCACGCGCCGCGTCACGATCGTCGCCGAAGTCCTCGAAGTCCGCACGCCCGCGAAAGCTCGCGCCCGCGTCGGCGACACCATCGTGATCGACTACACCGTCGATCTCGTCGCGTATCGAAAATCCTTGGACGCCTTTCGCGCCCGGCCGCCGATGCCCGGCCCGCAATTCCTCCACGAACCCGAACCGCCCGAACTCGGCGACACGAAGGAGTTCGTCGCCTACCTGGCGCCCGCCGGCTCACGCCTCGCCAACGTCAACCGCTACGCCGGCGCCAAGGTCGATTTCACCGCCGCTCATTTCTCCGGCCTCGTTTACGTTCCCGTCGCGGCGCAGTATTCGTTCGAGTTGCCGTAGCGCTTGCCCGGGCCGCGCTACAGCGATCTGCCTCCTACTTCGTTGCCGATCGCGCGAGCTCCACCTTGGCCGCCGTATACTCCATGGTTACCCGGCTTCCCGTCTCAACCGCTTCCGAGAGCAACGCCCGCCCAGCGATTCGGTCCCCTTGGAGTAATCGAGAGGCTCCGAGATAGAAATAAGCTTCGCACAAACGCCCGTTGCGCTCCTCCAGGGTTTTGCCGGCATTCGCTTCGTCGATCAGTTCGTCCTCGCCGAGTTGCTTCAGCATTACGCGGCAGATTGATTTACCCCAAGCATCCTCCATCCGCTCCAGCAGCCCCTCGAGCGGACTCGTGCCCGGTCGCTTCGCCGCCTGCCATGACAGATGCAGCACCGCGCCCAGCCACGGAGAAATGGCCCCATTCGGACCAATGGCCTGCTGCAACGTGTCGATGGCTTTTTCATGCCGTCCCGCGGCGTAGTGACAAAAACCCATCATCTCGCTGGCGCGACTTTGTGCGTCAGCGTCCATCCGAGCCACGTTTTCGTAGGCCTCCAAGGCTTGTTCGAATTGCTGCGAGTGAAAAAGCAGGTCGGCAAATCTCTCCGCGAAGAACGAGTCGCCGGGATTCTGCTCCACGGCCTGTTCCAAGTCGGTCCGAGCCTCCTCGATTCGCCCCAGATACAGATAACAGTCGCTGCGAATCACGCGAAGGTCGTCATCGGATTCGTTCCACTCCAACGCCTGGTTCAAATCCTTCAGCGCCGCTTCATGGTCGCCCTTCGCCATAAACGCCAGCGCCCGCACTCTGAGCGCCCTCGGCAGATTTTCCAGCCGCAAGCTGATACCGGCGTCCGCGATCGCGCCGGCGACATTTCCCTGCTCCAGTCTTGTCTCCGCTCTCCTCACGAAGCCGCGGGCTTGTTGCGGTTCAAGGCTCACGAACACGTCGTAATCGGTTTCCGCTTCTGCAAACTTGCCGAGCTCATGGCGCACAATCCCGCGGAGATAGTAAGGCTCCGGGACCTTCGGCTCCCGCCGGATGTATTCCGTCCAGCTCTTCTCTGATTCGGCGAAGTCGCCCGCCCGAGCCTCGTCGGCCGCTGCGTCATACAAGTCGTCGTCGCTGAGCGCAGCGGCATTCGCAGCGAGTGCGCGGCTGCCAATCACGAACGGAATCAACACGCACAGGGCCAGGCGGAGGAATGAGGACATGATAAATGAAACGAGAGGGAGAGATCGTTAAAGCTACGGCTTCCGCGCCAGGTCGGCCTTCGCCAACGTGTATTCCATGTAGATGAAGCTGTTCGTCTCGATTGCCTGCGACAACATCGCCCGGCCCGCGATCTTGTCCCCCGCGAGCAACCGCGATGCGCCGATATAATAATACGCTTCGCAGAGTCGCCCGCGTTGCTTCTTTGGATCCTTCTCCGCCTGGGCTTCCTCGACGAGTTCGTCTTCACCGATTTGTTTCAACAGCATCTGGCACACCGCCTTCCCCCACGGGTCTTCGATCCGCTCAACCAAACCGGCCAGCGGGCTTTCTCCCGGTCGTTTCGCCCGAAGCCACGCGAGATGCAGCAGCGCCGCAGTCCAGGGGGACTTCTCCAGTCCCGGGTCCAGCACCTGCTGAAGGGCCTCGATCGCGCGGTCATTGTCCCCCACGGCGAAATGACAATAGCCGAGTCTGACAGAGACCAAAGCGTCGGATTGATCGAACTTACGTAGCCGCTCCAACGCTTCGAACGTGCCGGGAAAATCCAGCAACCTGAAGCGCACGTTGGACAGCGCGTAGATGACGTTCCACGTTTCAGGATGTCGCTCTGCGACCTTTTCGAAATCCGCGCGCGCTTCCTGTGCTCGCCCCAGATACAGGTAGGATGCTCCGCGGGAAAATCGCGAATCGTCGTCTTCTTCGTTCGCCGCCACCGCGATTTCCAGATCCTTCAAGGCCTCCTCGTGATCCTCCATCGCCGCCAGCAGCTGGCCGCGAATCCCACGTAGTCCCGGGCGGTCCTCGAGGTTGAGCCCCTGGTTCGCATCGGCCAAAGCGCCGGCCAGGTTGCCCCGATGCATTCGCAGTCTCGCTCGGAGATCAAACACCATCGCCGTGCTCGGCTTGATGCTCAGATACACATCGAGGTCCGATTCGGCCTCCGCCAACTTGCCCAGCCCACTACGCACCAAAGCGCGGTTGTAATAGGCGTCGGCCTCCGAAGGCATCACGGCAATCACCTCCGTCATTCTCGCCTCCACGCCCGCCCGGTCTCCTTTGCGATCCAAGTCTTCCGCCTCCTGAAACAGTCGGTCGACCATCTGCTCCACCCTCTCTTTGCTGCCTGCCGCCGCCGCCTGCATGAGGTGCGTCGCCGACCAAAGGGAAATCGCCACGCACACGATCCGAAGGGGTGTCGTCATAAGCTGGAAGCATTCGCGAGTTTTCGCATGCGGCCCCCTCAAGCAAGCCTGACGTTCGCGCCGCCCGCCGCCTCACGCCTCGTCAACGTCAATCGCTACGCCGGCGCGAGAATCGATTTTACCGCCGTGCATTTCTCCGGCCCCGTCTTCGCCCCTGTCGCCGCGCAATCCTCCTTCCAACTCCCGCACTGGGTCCGGCGTCAGCTCGATCGTTCAACTCGGCTCACCGCCGCGGCAGCTCCGTTCTCGAAAACGTAAACTCGACGAACGTCTTCGCCTGGGTCTGGAGCACCCGTTCGAAAAGCAACTCGGCCGCCACGACGTCCTTCTGCCGTTGGCGCCCCATCCCGATGTAGTAATACGCCTCGCACAACTGCTCGTCCCGCTTGTCGGACTGGGTCGCAGCCTTCGCCAGCCTCAGCAGCTCGTGATCGCTCATCTCGCCGAGCAAATAACGCGCAAGCGACCGCGCCCACTCGGACTCCCATCCCGCCATCGCCTCTCTCAATGGACTTTCCGCCATCGGACGCTCCGCGCGTTGCAATGCCAGGTGCAGCACGAAATACACATAAGGTGAGCCGGCCGGGTGCTCCTTGATCACTTCCTTCAACACCGCGATCGCGTTCGCGTCGTCCTTGCGCGCGAAATGACAGTAGCCGATCGATCGCTGCGTATCGACGCGGTTGAACTTCAGGCTTTCTGCCTTGCGGTAAGAAGCGATCGCCGCCTCGAACTCGAGCGTCCCGAACTGCGCCTGGCCAAACTGGTAATGCGCCCAGCCATTCTCCGGCACCCGCCCGAGGAGCCTCCTTAGGGTCACCTTCGCATCGGAATACTGCGCCAGCATGAGTTCGCACTGTCCCTCGCTGGCCAAGATCGCATCGTCTTCAACGTCCTTTTCCCTGAGCTTTCGGTAATCTTCAAGCGCGGCGCGATAGCCACGCATTAACTTGTAGCTCTCGGCGCGGATCAGGCGGGCATCATGGTTGTCCGCGTTGCGTCTGAGCACGTCGCTCGTGTCGATAATCGCCGCCTGATAATTGTTGGCCTCCAGGTTGATCCGAGCCCGCACGACCAGACCATCCTCATGTCCAGGCAGCAGCTTGAGAAACTTGTTGATATCCTCCTTCGCCTCGTCGAACCGCTTCATTGCTCGTCGCACTTGCGCGCGGTTGTAATAGCCGCCGGGCTCCGACGGCTTCACGGCAATCACCTCCGTCATCTTCGCCTCCACCCCCGCCAGGTTCTCCTTTGCGATCGAGCGCCGCCGCCTCCTGGAACAGTCGGTCGACCATCTGCTCCACCGTCTCCCTGCTGCCTGCCGCCGCCGCTTGCACGAGGGGCGCCGCCGACCAAAGGGAAATCGCCACGCACACGATCCGAAGGGATGTCGTCATAAAGCTGGAAAGCGTGCGCGAGTTTTCGCATGCGGCCCCCTCTAGCAAGCCCCAACATTCGCGAGCGTCGTCCGCCGTCGGACGAATGACCTCGGCGAGTGTCAACGCCTCCGCAGCTCCGCCCGCGCGAACGTATACTCGATAAACGAACTCGCTCGCGTGCCGAGCACGCGCTCAAAGAACACCTCGGCCGCGACTGTATCCGATTCTGAATGACGCTTCGCGCCGATGTAGTAATAGGCCTCGCACAACTGTTCGTCCCGGCGTTTCTTGTCTTTGGCCGCCATCGCCTCATCCACCAACTTGCGATCGCTCAGTTCTCCGAGCAGGTATCGCGCGATCGATTTTGGCCAAGCCGACTCCCACTTTATCATCGCCTCGCGCAGAGGGCTTTCTGTCAGAGCCCGCCCCGCTCGGCGGACCGCCAGGTGCAAAACCATGTAGGCGTAAGGCGTCATCGTCGGCTGCGCTGCGACAGCCCGCTTCAGCGACTCGATCGCTCGCGTATAATCTCCCATGCCGTAATAACAATAACCGATCGACCGCTGCGTGTCGCCGCGATTCGCCTTCAGGCTCTCTGCTTTCTGCTGCACGGCGATCGATTCCTTGAACTCCTGCAGGGCGAAATGCGCATGCCCCAGCCTATAGTGCACCCACGGATCGTTGGGCTTGCTGTTCAGCAGCCGCTGCAGCGACAGCTTCGCCTCGAAATTCTTTCCCAACGCGAGCTCGCTGTCCGCGCGCACCGCGATCGAATGGTCGTCCAACTGGTCGGCCTTCAACCGCCGAAACTCCTCGATCGCCAGGCTGTGTTTGCCTTGGCGCGCGNAGATANGANGCCCGGGCTTTGCGGATTTCGTGCGCCTCAGCGTTCTCCCATAGCACCGTGTCGGCGTCCGCCAGCGCGCCGGCGAGATCATTGAGCGCGAACCGGATGTTCATCCGCAGGATATAACCGCGGAGATCCGCGCGCGCCTTCAAAGACTCATCTATATCCGCGAGCGCTTCCTTGTATCGGCGTTGTTGATGTCGGGCAAATGCGCGACTGTAAAGAGCCTCAGGATTCCCCGGCTTGATCCTGAGGGCCTCGCTCATCTTCGCTTCAGCCCCCGCGTAGTTTCCTTCTTCCTCCAAGATCACCGCGTCGCCAAATAGCCGCAGAAACCTCTGTTCCTTGGCATCCGCTGCATGCGCCGTAGTCGTTCCCATCTGCAACACCCATCCAAGAACAATCAAAACACACACGCGCCACAGGGGTAATTTCATAAGCCGGAGCGCGCAGTCTTTCCGACCTCGCCTCTGCTGCAAGCCCAACCTCCCCTACGAGTCGGCGCGGCTGGAAATATATATACCGAATATCGGCGGGCGTTCCGTCGCGCGGAACCGGGAGCCAGCATCAAAGCGGCTTCAATCCCGCCTCGATCTCCTTCCGCCGCGGCTCGAGAAACGGCGGCAGCGCGAGCCTCTCGCCCAGCGTTTCCATCGGCTCGTCCACCGCGAATCCCGGCTCGTCCGTCGCGAGTTCGAACAGAATCCCGTTCGGCTCCCGGAAATACAGGCTCTTGAAATAATACCGATCCACCGGCCCGCTCGACGGCACGCCCAGCCCTTCCAGGCGCAGCGTCCACGCATCGTAATCCGCCACCGTCGTTCGAAACGCCACGTGATGCACCCCGCCCGCGCCCTGCCGCGCAATCGGCAGATTCGGCTGCACGATCACATGCAACTCCGCCGCCGCGCCGCCCGGCCCCATTTCAAACACATGCACCGCGTCTCCATCGATTGAATACTCGCGCGCCTTCCGCATGCTCATCACCGTCGTCAGCATCCGCTCCGTCGGCTCCAGCCGCGGCACGCTGATCGTGATCGGCCCGAGCCCGAGGATCTGATGCTCCGCCGGCACCGGACTTTTCTCCCACGGATGCGCCGGTTCGCGCGGGTTCGCATCGACCACCATCATCAATCTCTGCCCTTCGAAATCCTCGAACTCCAGTGTCAGCCGTCCGTCGCGCGTCACGATCGGCGTCTGCGTCACCGCCTCCGCCGCGAACCGCGCCGCCCACCACCGCAGGCTGTCCTCGCTCCCGACGCGCAAGCCCGTGCGCACGATGCTGTGCGTGCCGCGCTTCTCCCGCGCCGCCGGCCAGTCGAAAAACGTCAGATCGCTTCCCGGCCGCCCCGCGCCATCCGCGTAAAACAGGTGATACGCCGAAACGTCGTCCTGGTTCACCGATTTCTTCACCAACCGCAGCCCGAGCGTCTGCGTGTAAAACCGATGATTCCGCGCCGCCTGCGCCGTGACCGCCGTCAGATGATGAATTCCGCTCAATTGCATGCGCCCAACCTGCGCATGACTCGCCGTTTCGTCCAGACAGCGAACGCATCTCCGCTGCCCACTGCCGTTACGCGAACAACGGCAGACCCCGAAATTCACCGCCCAGCACCGCCGCCGACTCACACGCGAGCCAGCGATCCAGCATCGTCGCATACACGCTGCGAAAATCCGTCGAGTAGGTGAGATCCTGATTGCGCTCGAGCCGCAGCGACGGCGCGCTGCCGTGCAGCCCCGCCTTCACGCGCGACCCCATCACGAACAACGGCGCCGCCGTGCCATGATCCGTTCCGCCGCTCTCGTTCTCGCTCGGCCGCCGCCCGAACTCGGAAAACGTCATCGTGGTCACCTGCCCGTCGAGGCGGTGCGCCTTCAGGTCCCGCTGAAACGCCGCCAGTCCTTCCGAAAGCGTGCGCAACAACCGGGCGTGCTGCGGCAGCTGACTCCCGTGCGTGTCAAAACCGCTCAATGAAACGAAATAGACGCGCGTCGAAAATCCCGCGGCGATCAACGCCGCGACGCTCCGCAACGCCCCCGCGAATCCAGTGTCCGGATACGTCGTTTCCGGACGATAACCGGTCAGCACGCGCTGCACTTTTTTCTCGGTCACGAGCGCGTTCATCATCGTGTGCTTGAGGAAGCCCGCGTTGCCCTCCTGGTGGTCGTCTCCGTCCAGCATCGCTTCCAACAGCCGTCCGCCTTCGTTTCGTCCGCCGCCGCGCACTCCGGGCGTCAGCCCGAAGGTCGAGTGCTCCTGCTCCGACGCAAACGACTGCGGCTGATCGCCGGTCACGTGCACGCACGCGGGATGCTCCGGCGTCGGTGCCCCCGCGCACGCGTTGTCCATAAACCGCCCGATCCACCCGCTCGTCAAAAATTCCCCGCTGTCGCTCGCCGTCTCCCAGATTTCCGTCGAGCGGAAATGACTGCGGTTCGGATTCGGATAACCGACGTTCTGCACGACGCCCAGTTCGCCGTTTCGCAGCAGTTCGTGAAGCGCCGCGCACGCCGGATGAAACCCGAGCGTGTCGCTCACCGGCAGCACTTCTCTTTTCGCGATCCCGAGCGTCGGCCGCAGCCGGTAGTAATCCGCGTCCTCGAAAGGCACCACCGTATTCAAACCATCATTACCGCCCGCCAGTTGCACCAGCACGAGAATCGTCCGGTCCTTTTCCGGCGCCGGCGCGGCGGCGAGCGTCGATTGCACGAGAAACGACGGCGCGAACCGGCTGAAGGCGAGCAATCCGATCCCCTGCGTCGAACGACGCAGAAACTCGCGGCGGGTGGTGGGCAGAAAGGGCAACGCGGAATTGTTCATGGCAGCTCAGCAAAGTTGATATTCCGGCGTCTGAAGGATCGCGATGGCCGCCATGCGCCGCCGCTCGTCTCGCCGGCCAGACGACCCTTCCGCCAGAAAGTCCCTCACGGTGCGAATCACGCGCTCCGCCGCCCCGCCCGCCGGCAACAACGCGTCCACGAGCTGCCGCGCCGCCTTCTCCGGCGCGCCACCGACATGCTCGTCCCACCAGCGATCGGAAACCGTAAAGCGATCGACGCCCCTCGCACGCGCCTCGGCGAGTATCCGCTGCTCATCCGCGTTCAGGTTTTCCTCACGCAGCGGAGCGAAAAGCTGCTGCACGAGCTGCCGCCGGACGGCGAGCGTCGAGGAGTTGATCCACGCCCGGCCCCCCACCCAGCCGCGCACATTCGGCGGTCGAAAAAGCTCCTGGCCCATCTGACGCAAACGACTCGTCGAATAACGCGGCAGCGGCGTGACCTCCAAATCGAGATCCTGCAGCAGTCCGAGATAGAATTGCACGGGGCTCTTGATGAGATTGCCGCGATACTCCTCCGCGAAGAACAGCCGGCTGCCAAAAAAAGTCCGCGCCAGCTTCCGCAGGTCGAAACCCGCTCCACGCCACCACCCGCCCAGCGCCGCCACATGCTCCGGCGGCAGCGGTGTTTCGCTCAGATAAAAGCGCGCCAACTCCCGCGGCAAAAATTCCGCCGCCGCCGGCTCTTCATACGCGAGATCGATCACCTCGTCCCCGGTGAAAGCGCCGGTCTTGCCGAAGATCGTCTTGCGGCCGCGGTCGTGCTGTCCCGCCGCGAAGCGGAACCCGCCCGTCCTCGGATCCACCCGGTAGCCGGTGAACGCTCGCGCCGCCTCTTTGATGTCCCGCTCGGTGTAGCTTCCCTCGCCCAGCACGAACAACTCGAAGAGCTCCCGCGCAAAATTCTCGTTCGGCGCCTTCTTCCCGCTCCGCGCGAGATCGAGATACGTGGCCATCGCCGGCGAACGCGACACCGCCTTCGTCAACGCCGGCGCCGGCCCCAGCGCGTGCGCCGCCACGATCTCCTGATGTTTCCAGAGAAAACTCGCGTTTCGCACCTTGTCGGCGCTCACCACGTAGACATCGCCCAGAAACAATCCCCACTTCGCCAGCGCCGCGTTTTCCGGTTTCGCAGCGCCCTGCAACCACGCGATCCGCAACTCCTGCAGCGCCGCTTGAGAACGCTCTCGCTGCTCGCGCTGCAAATACCGCTTTTCCACTCCGCTCGCCTCGCGAATCTTGCCCTGAAGCTCGCGCCACTCCTCTTCGAAACCGTCGAGCCCCGGTGGACGCGGCCACTCGAGAGGCGCGCTCGGAAAAAGCCGATCCAAGGTGCGCTCGAGCCCCTCTTCCCGCGCCCGTCGCACATCCGCCGGCCGCGCACTCCAGGTGGTCCGACGCAGCAAATGCGCCGCCGTTTGGTCGTTCCACTCCGCGCTGGGCAGCCGCCGCCACACCTCGGGCGGTTTTTCCGGATGCGTCATGAGCCGTTCAGACGCCCATCCTTCGGCCGAGTTTCATTCGTTTTGAACTCGTCTCGTTCGGCCCAACCGTTCATCGCATCCGCCACCCCATGGCAGCGAGCAACTTTCCATAGCCCGCCTCGTCCAGCACCGCAGCGCACCCCACATGAAATTATCGCTTTCCGCCGCCGTCCTCGCCTTCGCCTTGACCAACGCCGCCTCACTTTCCGCCGCCGATCAGGCGTCCGCACCGCTCCCTCTCCTCGGCTCCACGATCTATCCGTGGGACGAGATGGTCGTGAAACCCACCGGTGTCGGCGCCCGCCGCGACATCAACGACGGCCCCACCGCCACCCTCGCCCGCTTCGAGTGCCACATCAGCACGCTGCAACCCGGCCTCCCGTCGCACCCGCCGCACCAGCACGCGCAGGAAGAGCTCATCATCATCAAGGAGGGCACGCTCGATGTTCACATCAACGGCCAGGAACATCGCCTCGGCCCCGGCGGTGTGTTCTGGTTTTCCTCCAACGACTGGCACGCCGTCCGCAACGTCGGCGAAGGTCCTGCCACGTATTTGGTTTTCAACTTCGCCACCGACGCCACGCGCGCCGCCCCCAAAACCCCCGCCGCCGAATCCGCGGCCCTCGACAAGCTCCGCTCCGGCGTCTGGGCCTGGGAAAACGTGAAAGTTCAACGCACCCCCAAGGGCGAGCGCCGCGAATTCTTCAAATCGCCCACCGTCACCTGCCAGAGCTTCAGCATCCACGCCACGACCCTTCGCGGCCGCGAAATGTCCCACGCCCCGCACCGCCACCCCGACGAAGAGATCATCATCGTCAAGGAGGGCACCGTCGAAGCCACCGTGAACGGCCGGTCCAAAAAAGTCGGCCCGGGCTCCATCCTGTTCTTCGCCTCCAACGACGAACACGGCCTCCGCAACGTCGGCGACACCCCCGCGACCTATTACGTCATGCGCGTCGTCACCGAAAAGACTCCCGCCGCCAACTAATCTTCTCCTCTGCCCCACTCATGCATTCGCTCATGCGCCTGATCCTTTCCTTCTTCGCCCTCGCCCTCACCGCCGTCACCGCCTCCGCCACCAACCTCGGCCTTGGCGCCCAACCCGATCCCGGCGCCGAAATCCTCTTCGACGGCACGCGCGAAATCCTCGACGCGAAATGGACCTACTGGGAAGGCCCGCGCTTCTCGTCCTCGCTTCCGATCAAATGGCGGATCGTCGAAGATCCGGTCGATGGCGGCACCGTCCTTCAAACCTTCGATCCCGCCGCCGCCAACGGCAAATACGGCGCCGCCGACATCATCACGAAAAAGACCTACCGCGACTTCCGCCTCCACGTCGAATTCCTCGTCAACAACCCCAAAGGCAACAGCGGCGTGTATCTACAAAACCGCTACGAGATCCAGATCTGCGACTCCGACGCCACCACGCACGGCATGGGCGCCGTCATCAACGAAACGCCTTCGCCCTACTACCTCTACCGTGGCCTCAAAACCTGGAATTCCTACGACATCGTCTTCCGCGCCGCCCGCTTCAAGGACGGCCAGCGCGTCGAACCCGCCCAGGTGACGCTCTACTTCAACGGCGTGAAAGTTCACCAAAACCAGCCCATCCAGCAGGTCTGGGGCGGCCCGAACTCCGGCCTCGACGGCGGCAACGATCGCGGCCGCGGCATCACCGACGTCCCCGGCCCGCTCAAACTCCAGGCCGAAGGCCACGACGTCCGCTACCGCAACATCTGGATCAAGGAGCTCGATCTCGGCGATCGCGGCACCAACTTCTGAGAAATCCCCGCAGCGGAGCGCCTGAGCGCTTCGCTCACCGCCCCGCCGCCCGCACCCGCGCCCGCTCCATTCGCTCGATCTCCGCGGGCATTTCATACAGCTCCAGCTCGCGCGCCATCTCGCCGATCGTGATTTCCGGATCGTTCGACCAGAACAGGCCGGTGTCCTCCCGCGACGAATACGTCCCGCCCACCTTGTCCCCATAACGCTCCGTCAGCGCCCGCCCGTCGTGCAGCGTCGGGCTCCAGTGGAGGATCGCATACGACAGATCGATTTCGTGCACGAGCATCCCGGGCTCCGTGATTTGCGCGATCGTTCGCCCGGTCGGATCGAACAGGGTCGCATTGTCCCGCGGCGTGCTCGTGACCACGTGATAACGATGCTGCAACGCCGCCGCCGCCGGACGCAGCGTCTGCGGCGACGCGCTCGCCAACGCCACGATCTCCGCTCCTGCGTCCGCCAGCGCCGCCCACGCCTCGGGATACGCCATGTCCCAGCAAATCAGAATCCCCAGCTTCCCGAAGTCGCATTCGAAAACCGGATACGCATCGCCCGGCGTCACGCCCGCCTCGAAACGCCCGTCCGGATCCTCCACCGGATGCACCTTGCGAAACACCCCCGCCACCTCGCCGCCGCGATCGAACAGCACCGCCGCATTGCAGCACCGCCCCGCCTCCTCGCGCAAAATCATCGGCACCACGGCCCACGCCCCGTGCTCCCGCACAACCTCCCGCAATCGCCCCACGACCGGCTCATCGAGGCCCACCGCCTGCTCCGCCGCTTCGTCCCCCGGACGCCGCAACGCGAATTCCGGAAACACCACCAAATCCAACCGCTTCCCGTCCACCGCCGCTTGCCGCGCCGCCTCTTCGAACCCGCTTCGCAACGCCTCCACCCGCTTCTCGACCTCGTTCGGAAACCGCATCTGCGCCGACGCGATCACCACCTTCCGCGGCGGCTGGTCCGCGCGAGTCTTCCACGTCCCTTCTCCGCTCGCGACCACCGTCGCCATGCACGCCGCCATCCCCGCCAGCCACCGTCGAAGTCCCGTTGCCATGCCAGACCGCTACCACCCGCCCTTCGCCGAATCCAGCCCTCATCTGGTCGTGAAACACTCAACCGGTTTACCATCTCGATTTCGCTCGAGATTGCCGCCTCCCGCTCCGCCCTTCATCACCGACGCGTGCCGCGCGAAACCTGCTACCGCTGTTTTTGGCCCAAGCCTCTCTGCTGGTGCCCGTCGATCCACCCGATCGAGACCCGCACGCGTTTCGTCTTCCTCATGCATCCGAAGGAGTTCAAGCAGGAGAAAGCCGGCACCGGCCGGCTCACCCACCTGTGTCTCGCCAACAGCGAGCTTCGCATGGGCATTTCCTTCGAAACCGATTCCGAGGTCCGCCACCTCATCTCCGATCCCGCGAATTATCCCGTTCTGCTCTACCCCGGCCCCACCGCCCACAATCTTTCCCGCGGCGAACGTCCACCCGACGCCTTCCACGGCCGCCGGCTCGTCGTCTTCCTCCTCGACGCCACCTGGGCCTGCGCCCGCAAGATGCTTCGCCTCAGCCCTTCGCTCCAATCGCTGCCTCGCATCATGTTCGATGCCACCGCGCCCAGCCGCTTCGTCATCAAACAACAGCCCCAGCCCGGCTGCCTCTCCACGCTCGAAGCCACGCACGAACTCCTCCTCGCGCTCGAACGCACCGGCCTCGATCGCTACGAGCGCCCCACGCAATTGCTCGATCTCTTCACGCGCATGCAGGATTACCAGATCGCCTGCGCGCTCGATCCCAACCGCGGCGGCTACCGCCGCCAGCCTTACTCGTCACCCGCCGAACGCACGCCCGCGCGCGGCCGCCGCGACCGCTTCATGCCGCAGCCCGCGACCTGACGCCCGCGCCGGGCCGCCGGCCAATCATCACGCTCCGTCGTCCCCGATCGAGCTCGTCGCACATTCCGACATCGCCTGCTCGACCAGCGAATTTTCCTCCTCCGTCGCCGGCTGCCGCTTCACGAACGACATGCCCGTGTCTTCGTCGCGCCCGAAAATATCCGGCGCCATCACCCGACATTGGTCGCAATCGATGCAGGTCGCATCGACGTAGAACGGACCCGCAACACGCATCGCCAGCAGACTCGCCGCAAATCCGAGAAACACCACGCCCAGCGCGCGATCGATCCAGTGCCCGTGCCACCAGAACGCCCGCCGCAGCGGCTCGCGCGCAAACACCACCGCCACCGCGCAAAACCACGCCGCCGTCGCCAGCACCATCCAGCCGCCATACGCCGCCTGCACGATCTTCGGCGTGTCCGCACGGATCACCGTCGCGAACAACGCCACGAAAAACAGCGTCGCTTTCGGATTCAGCGCATTCGTCAAAAATCCCGTCGCGAACGCCGCCCGCCCGCCCGGCTCCTCGCTTCCGCCCCGACCCGCCTCGATCGCCTCCGCCTCCCGCCGCCGCGCCCGCAACGACCGCACGCCCAGCCACGCGAGGTATCCGGCGCCCAGATACTTCAACGCCGCAAACCACGTCTCCGAGCCCGCGATCACCAGCCCGATGCCGAGCAGCGAATAACCGACGTGCAGCGAAATCCCCGCGCCGATCCCCAGGCTCGTCCAAACCGCCGTCCGCCGCCCATGCCGCAGGCTCTGCCGCAGCACGATCGAAAAGTCCGGCCCCGGACTCGCCACCGCCAGCGCATGCGCCAGCGCGACTTTCGCGAACTCGCCCCAATACTCGTCCATGACCGGGGCGCGGCCTCCCGCCGTCGCGCCTTACAGCGCGATCTCCTTGAAACCGGGATCCTTCGTCAGCCGCTCGATTTCGTTCCGCTCGTCGAACAGCCGCAGGTCGCGATTGTTCGGCAGCCGTTTGCGCGCCTCGGCCAGCGCTTTCCTCGCATCGCCGACCTCGCCGAGCATCACGAGCACCTGCACTTCCTGCAGCATCGCGCCGATGTTGTCCGCGTTCTTCTCGTGGCTTTCACGAAACGCCTCCACCCCCGCCTGGTAGGCCTCGCGCGCGCCTTTCGTGTTGCCCTGCCGCCGCCGCACCACGCCGAGATTCACCCAATACTCGCCGTTGTCCGGGCACAGTTTCGTCGCCTGATCGAACAGCGGTTCCGCCCGCGCATAGTCGCGCAGCGTCATCGCGAACTCCGCCTCGCTCACGAGGCTCGCCGCCTGCTTTCGATCGAGATCCGAGATCTCGCGCGTCTTCTTGCCGCACCCGCCTGCCAGCAGCGCCAGCAACGCGAGCAGTGAAACTGGAAGCAATTTCATGGTCTGAAAAATGAATTCGCCGCTTCTTCTCACAGATCCGGCGGCACCGTCGCAATCGCTTCTTCGAGCGTCGTGATCCCGTCCTTCACCTTCAACAGGCTGTCCTGGTGCAGCGTCTTCATCCCGCCGCGCACCGCGATCTTCTTCAATTCCGCCGTCTCCAGCTGCTTGTTGATCCCGTCGATCAACTCCTCGTTCGTGACCATCAGCTCGTGGATGCCCACGCGCCCCTTGTATCCGGTATTTCCACACTTCGCGCAGCCTTTCGGGTTGTGCTTGAAGATCTGCCCGCTCCACCCGATCGCCTTCTCCAAAATCTCCTGCTCGCGCCCCTGCGGCACGTAGGGCACCCCGCACGATTTGCACACCCGCCGCATCAGCCGCTGCGCGCACACGCACAGCAGCGACGACGAGATCATGAACGGCTCCACGCCCATGTCCGTCAACCGCGCCACCGTGCTCGGCGCGTCGTTCGTGTGCAGCGTGCTGATCAACAAATGCCCGGTCAGCGCCGCCTCGACCGCGATGTTCGCCGTCTCCTTGTCGCGGATTTCGCCCACCAGGATGATGTCCGGATCCTGCCGCAGAAACGCCCGCAGCGCCGACGCAAACGTCAGCCCGATCTGCCGGTGCATCTGCATCTGATTCAACCCCGGCAGCGTGTATTCGATCGGATCCTCCGCCGTGCGAATCACCACCTCCGGCGTGTTGATTTCGTTGAGCGCCGAATAGAGCGTCATCGACTTGCCCGACCCCGTCGGCCCGCAGTGCAAGATCATCCCGTAGGGCTGCCGGATGCACTCGCGATACTTCGTCAGATTCTCCTCGGAAAACCCGAGCGCGGGCAACGGCAGCGTCGTCTTCTGCTTGTCCAGAATGCGCATCACCACGCCTTCGCCGTGATTCAACGGCGCCGTCGACACGCGCAAATCCAGATCCAGCCCGCGCTTGTTGAACTGCTTGAAAACGATGCGTCCGTCCTGCGGCAACCGGCGCTCCGAAATGTCCAGGTTGCACATGATCTTCAACCGCGCCACGAGCGCCGGCCCCACCCGCGGCGGCAGCCGCAATTTCTCCGAACACACGCCGTCGATCCGATACCGCACGACGATTTCCTTTTCCTGCGGCTCGATGTGAATGTCGCTCGTCCCCGAATAATACGCGTCCTCGATGATCCGGTTCGCGAGCTGGATGATCGGCCCCGACTCCTCCGTCACTTCCTCCGATTCGCTTTCCGTCGTGATCGACCCGAACTCCGCCCCGATCTGCTCGACCACGTCGTCGAAACCCGCCGACCGTTGCTCCGCGCTCTTGTTGAACTTTTCCCGGATGTCCTTCTCCCGCCCCAGCAGCCGGATGACTTTCTTTCCGGTCATCTCCTGGATCTTCGTCGGGATCGAAACCTCGAACGGATTCGCAAACGCCACCAACAAAAACTCCCCCACCTGTCCGACCGGCAGCACGAGGTTCTGCTGACAAAAATCCTCCGGCACCTGCTCGAAGGTCGCGCTCGAAATCTTCAACCGCGCCACGTTGAACGGCGCCAACCCCAACGCCTTCGCTTTCGCCACCAGCAGCTGAAACGACGTGATGCGATATTCCTCGTGCAGCATCTTGTCGAGCGCCTCGCCCGTCGGCTCGCCCGGCACCGCCGCGATCACATCGCGCTGCTCCTCCGTCAGCCGGTTCATCTCGACCAGCGTCGTCACAATCTGCGTCTGAACTTTTCCGAGAGGCATCGCTCAGTTCGTTTTCACCGCCTCGTCCGCCGCCGGCGCGCGCTCGGCTTCGAGCTTTTCCAAAAATTCCGCGATTCCCTCCAGCGTCGTGCCGAACCACAGCACCGGCCCGCCGCATTCCTTTTCCCAATACGTCCTCACCGCCGGGCTCATGTAATACGCCGTCGCGACAAAGTGAAAATCCTCCTCGCGATCGAACGGCACCGACCACGTCGCCCAGCACGCCGCCGGATCGACTTTCTTCTTCACCTCGTCCGGCACTTCGTAGTTCCGCAAATCGATCAGCCCCACGCCTTCGTTGTCCACCACGTGCTGCAACACGTCCTCCTCCCGCAGCACCCGCAGGTCGTAGGCGAGAATCCCCAGCACCGTGCACTGCCGCGGCTGCTCGTCGGCGATGCTGTTCAACAGCTTTTCGTTCGCCTGATCCAGGTCCTCGATCTTCACCAGGTTCGTTTCGACCAAGTTCGCGCCCAGCAGGCGGTTGGCGCGCATCAACAGGGAACGGTTCGGTGCAGCCATGGACGCCCGAAAAATGATCACGCCGCCGTGCGACGCGATCTCTTTTCTTTCCCCCGCAAAACCGTCACCCGTTTTAACAGTTCTTTCTTGAGCGAATCGATTCCGTCGCCCGTCAGGCACGAGATCTCGATCACGTCGACCGTCTTGTGGCGCCGCTTGAACTTCGCGAGGTTCGCCTTCGCCTCCGGCACGTCCATCTTGTTCGCCGCCACCACGCGCGGCTTCTTCAGCAACGCCTTGTCGTAGAGCTCCAGCTCGTGCAACAGGTGCTTGTAATCATCACGCGGATCGCGCGCGTCCGTCCCCGCCATGTCGATGAGGATCAACAACAGCGCGCAGCGTTCGATGTGCCGCAGAAAGCGATGCCCGAGCCCGCGGTTCTCGCTCGCGCCTTCGATCAAACCCGGCACGTCCGCGAGCAACAGCCGCCGGTCGCCTTTCACTTCGTCCGGGAACTCGATTACGCCGATCTGCGGATGCAGGGTCGTGAACGGATACGCCGCCGTCTTCGGCCGCGCCTTCGTGATCCGTCCCGTCAGCGACGACTTTCCCGCATTCGGAAATCCCACCAGTCCCACGTCCGCGATGCTCTTCAGGATCAACCGGTAAGTCCCGCCTTCGCCCGGCTGCCCCGGATTCGCCCGCTTCGGCGCGCGATTCGTCGAGGTCTTGAAATGCGTGTTCCCCCAGCCGCCGTTCCCGCCCTTGCACAACACGATCTGCTGTCCGTCCTCGATCACTTCCGCCACGACCTTTCCGGTCGATTCGTCGATCACCACCGTGCCCAGCGGCATCTTCAGGATCCGCGGCGCCCCGTCGCGACCGTGCTGGTCCGACCCGAGCCCGTGCTCGCCGCGCTCGGCCTTCCAGTGCGGCTGATACTTGTAGTCCACCAGGTTATTGGTGTCGTCGTCGCCCATCAGGATCACGTCGCCCCCGCGGCCGCCATCGCCGCCATTCGGGCCGCCCCACGGCTCGTATTTCTCGCGCCGGAAGCTCACGCAGCCGCGCCCGCCGTCACCGGCTTGCAATTTCACCACGCACTCGTCGACGAACATGCGCGTGACCATGCAGAACGCCGCGCCTTTGCCAAGGGGCTGATTTCTTTGGCCCGCCGCCAGCCAATGACATCTCCGCTCCGACTCCGAAAGAGCTTAACTGCGGCGCCCCTTGGTCGTTCTATCCCCCCGTCCCCTCGTGCGGTCCTTCGCGCTTCAACTCTCCGGTCGCTCGCTTTTCCGAGCGCTCTGGCTGCCGGCGTTCTTCGCCTGCACCTGGCTGCTGTGCGCGTCGGAACCGCTTCGCCGGGCCCCCGCGCTGCGCATCGCGTCTTCGGGCGATCTCTGGACCGCCCCCGCACACCTGCGCGACCTGCCGCATGAGCTCGATCTCGAGCTGACCGTCACGTTCTACGATCCCCACTGGAAGTTGCTGTGGGGCATCGATCGCGACGGCAATTCCTACTGGCCCACCGTCTCGAGCAACTCCCTGCTCCAGGCCGGGCAACGCGTCCACTTGTCCGGCAACATGATCCCTTCGGAGGGCCTTCCCCTCGAATCTCTCCGGGTCAGCCTGCTCGAAGATCGCGTCAACACGCCGCCGCTCGACACGACCGATCGTTTCACCGAGGCCAACCATTTCCTCGGCCGTCTCGTCACCGCGGAGGGTTTCGTCAACTCCCAGACCGAAACCGACGCCAACCACATCGAACTCGACCTGACGATCCAGGGCGTCCCCACCCGCGCCTACGTCCTCCTCAGCGACCACAGCCCGATTCCCCAGCTCAGCGGCGCCTTCGTCCGTCTCACCGGAGTCTACGATGCCAACATGCTGCCCCACTTTCACGTCAACCTCTGGGTTCCCCGCCCGGAGGATCTCGTGGTCACGGGCTGGCTCGACACCGATCCCCGCTTCAAACTTCCGCGCACGCCCATCGATCAACTCGTCAGCAAGGGCCACGAGCGCGTGCGAGTCACCGGCGAGGTTCATTCCCAGGTTCCCGGCGAAAAAATCATCCTCCGCGACGACACCGGCCAGGTCACCCTCAACACCACGCTCTCCCGCATCGTGCCGCCCGGCGAACGCATCGAGGCCGTCGGCATTCCCCTCGTGCGCGGCGTCGAGGTCGTGCTGCGCGAGGCGATCTTCCGCGTCCTCTCCGATCCGCCGCCAAAACCCCAGGCGCTTTCAATCCTCCGCCTCGCCGACCAGGTCCGCCAGCTGCCACCCGAATCCGCCCAACGCGGCTACGCCGTCCGGCTCGGCGGCGTCGTCACGTGGTCTCACCCGACCGCCCGCATCCTCTACCTCAACGACGCCAGCGGCGGCATATCCGTCACCCTGCCTCCCGAGACCGCCACGCCCCCCTCCCCCGGATCGACCGTCCAAATCACCGGCTACACCACCGCCGGCTCCTTCGCCCCGGAAGTGCAGGCGGAAAAAATCGCCTCCACCAAACAGGTTCTCCTGCTCGACCCGCGTCCGATCACCATCGAGCAGGCCATGACCGGCGTCGAAGAAAGCCAGTGGGTCTCGCTCACCGGCTACGCGCGCGACGTCGTTCGCGACGGCGAATGGAGCCGCCTCCACGTTTCCACGTCCGGCGGCGATTTCGTCGCCGTCGCGCCCCACAGCCCGCGCCTCGACACGCTCAAAGGCGCCGTCATCCGCATCCGCGGCGTCTGTCGCGCCACCACCGACAAAAACCTTCAACTCACCGGCATCGAGATCTGGGCCCACACCGGCAACAACATCACCGTCGAAGAGCCGCTCCCCGCCGATCCCTTCGTCGAACCGCTGCGCTCCATCGCCAGCCTCCGACGCTTCAATCCTCTCGCCGCCTTCAACCGCCGCGCTCACGTCGCGGGCACCGTTCTCCACCACGAGCCCGGCGCCTACCTCCACCTGCAGGACGAACAACAGGCGCTCATGGTCCTCAGCCGCGACACCACGCCGCTCCAACCCGGCGATCGCGTCGAAGCCGTCGGCTTCCCCGGCCGCCAGGGCTCGCGTCTCGTGTTGCGCGAATCCACGTATCGACGAATTGGAGACGGCACCGAACCGCCCGCCGCCGCCCTCGAAGAACCCGCCGTCCTCCACCCCGAACTCGACGGCCGCCTCGTCACCCTCGAAACCGCCATCGTCGAGGTCAGCCGCCACACCCAGGGCGTCCGCTTCATGTGCCAGTCCCACGGCACGCTCTTCGAAGCCTTGCTCGACGGCGGCGACACCGAGGTCGCACCCGGCTCTCACGTGGCGCTTCGCGGCGTTTACGTGGTGCGATTCGATCAAGACCTCCGCCCCCGCTCCTTCCACATTCAACTCCGCTCCGGCGACGACGTCGCCGTGCTTCGCACGCCAAGTTGGTGGACCGTCGGCCGCACCATGGCTCTCGCCAGCGGTCTCGCCCTCGCGATTCTCCTCGGTCTCGCCTGGGTCTTCGCCCTCCGGCGTCGCGTCAACCGCCAGACCGACGAAATCCGCCGGCAACTCGAAAAATCCTCCCGCCTCGAAGCCGAACTCGTCCGCACCTCCCGCCTCGACTCGCTCGGTATCCTCGCCGGCGGCATCGCTCACGACTTCAACAATCTCCTCACCGTCATCCTCGGAAACCTCTCGCTCGTCCTCAACGACCGCAACGTCAACGAGGAGGACGAACGCTTCCTGCGCGAAGGCGAACGCGCCGCCATCCGCGCCCGCGATCTCACCCAACAACTGCTCACCTTCGCCAAGGGCGGCGCGCCAGTTCGCAGCGCCGTGCTCCTCGCCGACATCGTGCGCGAATCCGCCGAGTTCGCCCTCCACGGCTCGCGCGTCCGCTGCGAATTCGATTTCGCTTCCGACCTCTGGCCCGCCCACGTCGATCGCGGCCAGATCAGCCAGGTCGCACAGAACATCGTGATCAACGCCATGCACGCGATGCCCACCGGCGGCGTGATCCGAATCATCCTGCGCAACGAGGACGTCGGCCCCGACACCGGCGTGCCGCTCGAGCCCGGCCGCTACCTGCGGCTCAGTATCCGGGATTCTGGGACGGGCATCGCCCCCGAACTTCTCCCGCACATCTTCGATCCCTTTTTCACCACGAAACAAAAAGGCAGCGGTCTCGGCCTCGCCACCGTGCACTCGATCGTGCGCAAGCACGGCGGACACATCACCGTCGAATCCACGCTCGGCGCCGGCACCGTGTTTCACCTCTGGCTGCCCGCCGCGCAAAAAGCTTCACAAGCCACCACGCCCAAAGCCGCGCCGCGCCTCCGACTCAGCGGACGCGCCCTCGTCATGGACGACGAACCGCCCGTCCGCGAAATGGCCGCCGCCATGCTCCGCCGGCTCGGTCTCGAAGTCGCCGTGGTGGCCGACGGCGCCGAAGCGATCGATGCCTACGTCGCCGCCCGCTCCGCCGGACGCCCGTTCACGCTGGTCTTGCTCGACCTCACCGTTCCCGGCGGCATGGGCGGCAAGGAAGCGCTCGCGGAACTGCTGCGGATCGATCCCAACATTCGCGCCATCGTTTCCAGCGGCTACTCCAACGATCCCGTCATGGCCCACTACCGCGAACACGGTTTCCAGGCGCGCGTCCCCAAGCCCTACGAGCTCGACCAGCTCGCCGCCGCCGTTTGCGCCGCGGAAGGCATCGCGGTCGCCGCAGCCTGACGCTCCGCCTCCGGCGGCTGCCCTAGTTCTTGACCGCCCATCGCTTCGCGCGGAGCGTGCGTGCCCGTTCGCCATGCCCCACCTCGCCGCCTCCACCCGCTACGATAATCCGTCTTTCTTCCGCCGCTGCGGCCGCAGCGGCCTCAAACTGCCCGCCATCTCGCTCGGCCTGTGGCACAACTTCGGCGACGTCGATCGCCACGAAAACAGCCGTGCGCTCATCCTCCGTTCCTTCGATCTCGGCATCACGCATTTCGATCTCGCCAACAACTACGGCCCGCCCCCCGGCTCCGCCGAGCGCACCTTCGGCCGCGTGCTCCGCGAGGATCTCTCCGCGTATCGCGACGAACTCATCATCTCCACCAAGGCCGGATACGACATGTGGCCCGGCCCCTACGGCGAATGGGGTTCCCGCAAATACCTCCTCGCCTCGCTCGACCAAAGCCTCCGCCGGATGGGCCTCGACTACGTCGACATCTTCTACTCGCACCGTCCCGATCCCGACACCCCGCTCGAGGAAACCATGGGCGCGCTCGACCAGGCCGTCCGCTCCGGCAAGGCGCTCTACGTAGGGCTTTCCAACTACACCGCCGAACAGACCGCCCGCGCCGCCCAAATCCTCCGCGANCTCGGCACNCCCTGCCTCATCCACCAGCCGCGCTANCACATGTTCGANCGCTGGATCGANAACGGCCTCACCGACGTTCTCNCGCNNGAAGGCNTCGGCGGCATCGCNTTCTGCCCCCTCGCNCAAGGCCTGCTCACNAACCGNTANCTCACCGGCATCCCCGCCGATTCNCGCGCCGGCCACGANCCGCGCTTNCTCAAACCCGAGCACATCACCGCGGANAAACTCGCCAAGGTCCGCCAGCTCGACGCCCTCGCCAAGCTCCGCGGCCAAACCCTCGCCCAGCTCGCATTGCTCTGGGTTCTTCGCCAGCCCGTGATCACCAGCGCCCTCATCGGCGCCAGCAAGGTCTCCCAAATCGAAGACAACGTCGCCGCGCTCAAGCACCCGACGCTCTCCCCCGACGAGATCGCCGCGATCGAGCGCATCCTCGCGCCGTAACCGCCGGCACCGGCGCCCCGACCCGCTCGCGCCCCTCGTGAGTCGTCCCGCGCACGCACGGTGCAAATACATGACTATGCATTTATATAATGCGCTATTTCATACTATAGATTATTCGTTTTTATACTTACCTCGGTTTTTATATTAATATTTTCCGCCATCGATCGGCCACGGATGTTGGCCTCGATGAACTTCAACGCGCGGCCGCCCCTCCTCTTCAAATCGCTACTGGCAAGCAGTTGCCTCGCTCTCGTCGCCTCGGCGCAATCCGGCTACACTTACAAACTCCCCACCGACACCTTCGACACGAACGGCCTGGTGACTTCGATCGGCGCCTACGGTAATCAGATGTCAGGCGCGGCCTCTTACGCGGTTGATCCCGACCACAGTCTCCTGACCGGCATCTCCTTTGGCTGGACCGACGATCAGGTCGCCGGAGCCTCTTTCGCCCCCCAAATCTATATTTACGGCGCAGCGGCCAACAGCCCTGACGATCTTGTCCAACTTGCATCGGAATCCTTCGTCGGAGCCGGACTGGGCGGCGGCGTTTTGCACTATTTCGGCTTCAGCACGCCGGTCGACGTATCCGAATTCCCCTACTTCTTTGCCGTTGTCGATTACGGCCCGAACAGCGGGCTCAACTATCCTTTGGGGCTGACCGAGGGCGTCTCCGACTCCTCCTGGATATCGCTCTCGACCGGGGACGATGTCAGCGCTTTTCAACTGCTGTCCTTCCACGGCTTTTCCTACACCGCCGTTTACCACGTGCATGCCGTCTCTGCGATTCCCGAGCCCAGCACCTACGCGTTGCTCGCGGGCGCAATCATCGGCGGCGTGGTGATTCTCCGTCGCAAACGCGCCTGATCTTCATCTCGCTTCTCGAGGCGCACCTTTTCCGGTGCGCCTTTTTTTGCCAGATCACAACCGCGGGAGTTTCGCCGTCCGCTGTGACGCCCCGCATGAAGTCACAGTTTGCATGTTTACCCGTCTGGACATGCACTCGCCCTCATGGCTGATCGCACGCTTGTCGACACTCCCGATCCCTCTCCGCCGCGTCCTTCCGCGGCCGAAGCCACCGCGCTGCCCGTCATCCTCGCGCTCAGCCTTTCGCATCTGCTCAACGACACGATCCAGGCCCTGATCCCTTCGATCTACCCGATGCTGAAGGAAACCCACGCCCTCACCTTCACGCAGATCGGCTTCATCACCTTCGCCTCGCAACTCGTCGCATCGCTCCTCCAGCCGTTCGTGGGTCTCTACACCGATCGTCGCCCGCTGCCTTATTCGCTCGCGATCGGCATGTCGGTGACGCTCGTCGGCCTCGTGCTGCTCGCCTTCGCCGGCACCTATCCCGCCATCCTCATCTCCGCGATGCTCGTCGGCGTGGGGTCGTCGGTCTTCCATCCGGAAGCATCGCGGCTCGCGCATCTCGCCGCCGGCCGCCGTCGCGGTTTCGCGCAATCGGTTTTCCAAGTCGGCGGCAATGTCGGCACCTCGCTCGGTCCGCTCGCCGCCGCGGCGATCATCGTTCCGCGCGGCCAAGCCTCCATTCTTTGGTTCACCGCACTCGCCGGTCTCGGCATCGCCGTGCTCGCTCGCGTCGGACGCTGGTATGCCGCCCACCTCGCCTTGCGCGCCACGCGCCGGCCCGCTTCCCACAAGGACGTCCCGCCGCTCCCGCGCGCCAAGATCCGCTGGTCCATCGCGATCCTCGTGACGCTGATCTTCTCCAAATACTTCTACCTCGTTTCGCTCACCAACTACTACACCTTCTACCTCATCGAGCGTTTCCAAGTCTCCGTTCAAGCGGCGCAACTTCATCTCTTCGCCTTCCTGTTCGCCGTCGCCGCCGGCACGATCTTCGGCGGACCGCTCGGCGATCGGTTCGGACGCAAATACGTCATCTGGTTCTCCATCCTGGGTGTCGCGCCGTTCTCGCTGCTGCTCCCGCACGTGTCGCTTCCGTTCACGATCGCTCTGAGCCTCGTGATCGGCGCGGTCCTCGCGTCCGCATTCTCGGCCATTCTCGTCTACGCGCAGGAGTTGGTGCCCGGACGCGTCGGACTCATCGCCGGCCTGTTCTTCGGCGTCGCCTTCGGCGTGAGCGGCATCGCCTCCGCGCTCCTCGGTCGCCTCGCGGACCACGTCGGCATCATCCAAGTTTTCTTCCTCTGCGGCTTCCTGCCTCTGCTCGGGCTCGTGACTGCGTTCCTGCCCGATCTGCGGCGAAGCTAGCCATCTGCCACCACTCAGGGCGGCGCGGCGGCGACGTGGTCGCTCTTTCCCGCGCCGCCGCACCGGAAAACTCCGGTTTTTGCGGTCAGGGTGCAGGAAGGGAACTCTCCTGCTATGATCGCCCGCATCGCAGCGTTTCCGGTTTCACCGGCGTTACTGCACGAGGACCGCGCGCGCTGAATCACGCCGCATGAACATCATCCGCAGACAACTCTTTCCCGTAGTGCTGGGTTCACTCCTCGCCACCTCCGCGTCCGCCCAACTCATCCGAATCGGTGACGGCGATTTCACCCCCTCCGCTTCCGTCATCACTTTCAACGAACTTGCGCTCGGCACCGTCAATCCCGCCTTCAACGTCGCCACCGCCACGCTCGGAACGGTCGGCGTGAAATTCGGCAGTCATTTCCAGGGACAATCCCGTTCCGGCTCGTTTCCCATCACGCTCACCGGCCATCCCGAAGGCCTTCTCGCACTCGACCTTTCAGCCGGCTCCGTGTTCATCACCCACGATGGCTCCCGTCCCACCACTCCCGTCCTGAGCGGTTCGCCCACGTTCAACGGCCCGATTTCGGTGCTCTTCTCCTCGCCCGTCGCCGCGGTCGGCTTCGATGGCGGCTACTTCAATTCCATCGGCAGCACGTCCATCGAAGCGTTCGACGCCTCCGGCGCCTCCCTCGGTCTCGTCCACAATCAGGCCCTCGGCATCGAGTTCTTCGGCGTCGTCCACGCCAGCGGAGACAACGTCATCGCCGGCGTTTCGTTCTACATCACCGGCGTCGAATCGGGCGGCTTCTCGATCGACAACTTCACCTTTGGCAGCGCCAGCGAAGTGTCCACGCCCGGCGGTTTCACCCCCGTGCCGGAGCCGTCCACCTACACCGTTTTTGCGGCCCTCGGCCTGATCCTTGCCGTCGGAAGCCGTCGTCTGCGCTCACGCACGGACGCGGCTGCCACGGGTGCAACCTGACAGTGCCATCCGCAGTCAGGGACGCGACATCCCTCACGGGGTGTCGCGTCTTCTTTTTACCCGCGCCCGCTCACGCCTCACGCGCGGTCATCATGCCCGCCGGTAGCGCGAAATAAAACGTCGCGCCTTTGTCCACTTCGCCTTCCGCCCAGGTGCGGCCGCCGTGCCGGTGAACAATCCGCTGCACGTTCGCGAGCCCCACGCCCGTGCCTTCGAACTCGCTCTCCGAGTGCAACCGCTGAAACACCCCGAACAGCCGGTCGCGATACTTCGGATTGAACCCCGCGCCATTGTCGCGCACGAACACCACCACTTCCTCCGGCGAAATTTTCGCGCCGATCTCGATGATCGCCTCGCTCCGGTTGCGCGTGTATTTCACCGCGTTGCCGATCAGGTTCACGAACACCTGGTGCATCATCGCCACGTCGACTCTCATCTCGGGCAGCGGACCGATCCGCCAGGTGATCGAACGCTCCGCCAGCTCCGCGCTCATGTGCCGACGCACCTCCTCCACGAGCCCCGAGAACTTCACCGGCACGAAATGAAGATCCGCGCGCCCGTGCCGCGAAAAACTCAGCAAATCGTCGATCAACCGCCCCATCCGCTTCGCCGCGTCCGTGATCACCTGCACGTAACGCTTCCCCTTGTCATCGAGCGCCGCCTGCGCGTGCGCCGCCAGCATCGTCGCGAATCCGTCGATGTGACGCAGCGGCGCGCGCAAGTCATGGGAAACTGAATACGAGAACGCCTCCAGCTCCTTGTTCGCGCTCTCGAGCTGCTTCGTTCTTTCCTCCACCCGCCGTTCCAGCTGCTGGTTCAACGCCTGCACTTCCTCCTCCGCGCGTTTGCGGTCCGTGATGTCGGTGATGAACGCGCAGAACGTCACCACGCCGCCCGACACCAGCGGATTGATCGCCACCTCGACCGCGAGCTCGCTCCCGTCGCGACGCCGCGCCGTGGTCTCGATGATTCCCGTTTCCTCCAGGCTTTCGTCCCCGCCGCCGAGATACCGTTTCATCCCCCGTGCCTCCGGGCGATCGATCAACGGCGGCAGCACGACGCTCAGATCCAGCCCCAGCGCCTCGGCTCGCGAGCGGCCAAACATCTTTTCCGCCCGCGCATTCCAATCGATGATCCGTCCGCGGTCGTCCGTCACGATCACCGCGCTCAACGACGAATTCAGCACCGCGCGCAGACGCGTCTCGCTTTCGCGCAACGCCCGATCCTGCGCGTGGATCTGCGACAGCATCTCGTTGAACGCGTCCGTCAACAGTCCCACTTCGTCCTGCCCGTATTTCACCGCGCGCACCGTGAAATCCCTCCGCTCCGAAATCGCCCGCGCCGTCTCCGCGAGCACCAGAATCGGCCGCGACACCTGCTGCTGCAGCCGCTGCGAGAACATGAACGCCACCAGCAGCGACGTGCCCAGGACCAGCAGCACCAACAGTCCGTAAACCCGAAACCGTTCGCGCAGCGCCGACATGTCCGACTCCAGATAAAGCGTCCCGAGCTCCCGGTCGTTGTGCATCACCGGTTGAAACGACGACAACGCCGACCAGCTCACCTGATATCCCGCCGGCTCGGGTTTCTCCGGCAGCTCTGAATTTGGCAGGCCCGCGGGATATCGCGCAAAAATCTCGCCCGATTCCCCATACAGCGCCGCCGCGACGATCTGCGGCTCCGCCCGCACCGCCGCCAGGATTTCGCGCGCATCCTCCGGATTGTCGAATGCCAGCGCCGCCGTGCTGTTCGCCGCGATGATCTGCCCCATCGTCGTGATGCTCGCGACCGCCGTCCGCCGGTAGCTCAGCAGATCATACGCGAACAGCGAAACACACGTGAACAACAACGCCGCCGCCGTGGTGAGCAGGATGATCACCATCAGTTTTTTTCGAATGGGAGTGTTGCGCAGTGCCATGGCTTATTCCCGCTGCGAAACCGTCACCGTCTCGGCCGAACGCAGGAGCTTCGAACTGATCGTCAGCCCCGCCGCCTTCGCCGCGTCGAGGTTGATGCGCAGCCGCACGCGATTACGCTCCATCACGAACCACACAATTGCGCCCTGCCGCGCGTAAGCCTCCCAATCGCACACCGTCAGCACGCTTTGGCTGCGCAGCCGGTCGGCGATTTCCCCGATGCTTCGGCCTTCGGATCCGCTGACGAACAACACGTGACAGCGATCCACCTCGGCAACGCTCTTGAATCTCCGCACCACGAGCGGACGCCCGTTCACGCGTTCGCCCTGCACCAGCTGGTCCAGAAACGGCCCAAACGGATCCAAGCCCAGCACCCCGATCACCAACGGACTGTCGGGTCCGTCGAAACTCTTCGCCGGCCAGCTGACGAATTGCGCGAAGTTGTAGAGGAACGCCGCCTTGATCTGAAACTCGCGCGAAGGAGCGCTCGCGGCCGCCCGCAGACTGCTGTATCCGCCCGGACACATCGCGAGCGTCAGGACAAGCAGCCATACGCGCAGACCGCGAATCCAGGAGAAGCGGGTCTGGACTCCAAATCGGCCCATTTGAGTGCTGCTCATGACTGCCAATCCCCAGCATCCCCTCCAAGGCGCAAAACGCAACTGGACCGTAAAAAGGTTGTAAGACCCACGGCAAACAGCCGCCGGCCCTCAGGATCGGCACCGTCCGTGCCGATCCCGCCTTTTTCCCCCGTCGCGGAGATCGACGCCTTGACTCAGCTTTCCGCGCGCTCCTTGGCGTCGGCTTCGATCGCTTTGCTCAACTGCTCCAGCGTCGCCCGCACCCGCGCTTTGACCGCCGGCAGCTCGCTCGCGTCCGCGACCTTCTCGTTGGCGAAAAGATAAAACTTCATCTTCGGCTCCGTGCCGCTGCCGCGGGCCGCGAACGAGTATCCATTATCCAATGTCACGAAATAGAGGTCCTGTTTCGGGATCAGCTCGCCATCCGCATCGCGAATGTCCTGCCGTCCGAAATCCTCGAACTTCGTCACGCTTGTGTCGCCAAACCGCGTCGGCGGCGACGAACGATAGGTTTCCAGGATCCGCTTGATCTTCGCGTTCCCGCTGGCGCCTTCGTAATACAGGTTGATCGTGCCTTCGAGATAGAAGCCGTTTTTCAGAAAGATCTCGTCGAGATATTCCGTGATCGTGAGCCCGCGGCTTTTCACCCACGCGCACACTTCCGCGAACATCAGGCACGCGGCGTTGCCGTCCTTGTCGCGCACCGTGTCGTTCGGCAGATAACCATAACTCTCCTCGCAACCGAACGCGTAGAACGTGCTGTGTTGCTGCAGCAGCTTCACGCGATCCTCGAACGCCGTCGCATCGTAGTCGAAGCCTTCGCCCATCGCCGCGCGCAGCTTTTCTTCGTAGCCGCGCATCTTCGCCGCGATCCATTTGAACCCGGTCAGCGTCTTGATGACTTTCACGCCGTGGCCCCGTCCGATCGTGTCCTGAAGCTGCGAGGTCACGTAGGTGTTGATGATGCAGACGCGATCCGAACCGCCGGACGGAATCCAGCCGAGTTCCTTGAACTTCGTCAGCCGGTAATCCGTCAGCAGCGCGCCGATCTGGTTGCCCGTGAGCAGTTCGAGCTTGCCCGATTTGTTCCGCACCGCGCAGCCCATGCGATCGCAATCCGGATCCGTCGCCAGCACCACGTCCGCTCCGTTCCGCTCCGCCAACGCCACCGCGCGCGCCAGCGCCTCCGAATTTTCCGGATTCGGCGATTTCACCGTCGGGAAACGCCCGTCGAACGCGAGTTGCTCCGGCACCGCCTCCACGTCGCAACCCGCCGCTTTCAGCAGCGGCAGCGATTGCACCGCGCCCGTGCCGTGGATGTTCGTGAAGACCACTTTCAAGTTCGTCGTCTTGAACACCGCCGGATCGATCGCCGCTTTTTGCGCCACCGCGAAATACGCCTGGTCCGCATCCGCCCCGAGCGTCGTCACGCCCGCCAGATTCTTTTCAACAAAGCCCGCGAGCTCGGCGAGCGGCACCGCGTTGACTTCCGTGACAATGCCCTTGTCGTGCGGCGGCACGACTTGCGCGCCGTCGTCGAAATAGGCCTTGAATCCGTTGTCGTGCGGCGGGTTGTGGCTGGCCGTGATCACCACGCCCGCATGCGCCTTCAGCCAGCGCACGCTGAAACTGAGCTGCGGCGTCGAACGCGGTCCGTCGAAAATGAACGCCTCGCCGCCGAGTCGCGTCCACACCGACGCCGCGAGTTCGCAAAAATGGCGCGAGAAATGCCGCACGTCGTGCGCGATCACGAGCCGCGCCTTCGCGCTCACGCCGCGCGACGCCAGATACCGGCTCGTGTAGCGGTGCAACCCGATCGTCGCGCGAATCAGCGTGAAATCGTTCAGCACATTGCTGCCGATCGCGGCGTGCTCCGGCGAGCCCGTGGAGCTCAACACTCCGGTCTCCGCCTGCGTGCTCACCACCCCGATCGTCCGGCCGCGCATCCCGCCGGTGCCGAATTCCAGGTAGCGGTAAAAGCGATCGTTCAACTCGCTCCACGCCTCCTTCGTCACCAGTTCTTCGATACTCGCGTGCGCCCACGCCGGCAACGGGGCGGCGAGGAAGCTCGCGATGTTCTCGGCCGAGGTCGGCAGCAGTTTCTCCGCGCGGGCGGCGGCTTGAATGCGATCGAGTGTGGTCATGAGAAAAACAGGTCGGCGCGTCACGTCGCGCCGGTGAGCAGGTGATCGCCGCGGGCGTGAACGCTATTCCAGATACAGCCCGTCACGAACCTCGGGCTTCGGCGACAGTTTTTTCCAACCGTCGGCAAACGACGCCTCGTCATAACCGAACAGCGGCGACACCTCGAGGTTGAACGCCGGCAGCCCGGTTTCGTCGCTTTCGACCTTCGCCCCGTTTTCCTTCAGCCAGCGGACATACTGCCGAAGCTGGTCCTCCCGCGACGTCTTCGGCGAGTCCACGCCTTCCGCGTTCTTCACCGGCGAGAAATCGTCCGCCCGGCGCGTTTCGATCACGACCGGGTGCTTCGCGAACGGCAGCGCATCGAACACGAACATCTCGAACTTCACCCCGTTCGGCTTCTCCGGCTTCACCGCCGCGCCGCTCGCGTCGATCGTCGGAATCTTCTTGTCCGCGCGGTGAAACGGCAGCGCGAAATCCGATCCCGCCCGCGCCATCCGCCGGATGAACTCCCGGTCGAGCACGTGGATCGCGATGCTCCCCGCGATGTAGCGCAGCTTTCCGTTCGCATCGGTCTCCTTCTGCATCTCCATCGGCAGGTCGGAATACTCGATCACGACCAGCTTGCCGTTCTGCGCGCAGAAATGCCCGAGCTTCTCCTCCGGATACGCCTTCGGCACCATCTTGCTCGACATCTCCGAACCGCGCAACAGATGCCAGCCGATGAACGCCGGATCGATGCAACGCACCAGCGGATTATCGACCTGGAAATAGCTCAACACGTCCACGCCTTCGCGCTCCATCAGATCGAGCGCGCCGCTGCGATCGAGCGCGCGCAACGACCCGCCGTGCCCGTCGGGCGACAGCGCCAGCGAGCCTTTCGATTCGAGCAAAATCCGGCCGTCGAAATCCACCGCCGGCATCCGCCCCTGCCGGAAGAAATGAACCCGGCCCCGATCCATCCCGAAGAATCCGTGCTCCTCGAAAAACGCCTCCGTCGCCGCGTGATTCTGATGGCTCGTCATGATGAACCAGTGCAGCGGCTTTCCGTAACGCTTCCCGGCCGCGAGAATCTTTTCCGCGAACACCTGGAACAGCGTTTTCTGTTTCAACGGCGTCACGGGAAACGTGCCTTTCGGCCCATTGTAACCGAGTCGCGTCCCCTGCCCGCCCGCGACCGTGAACGCCGCCACGCGTCCCGCCCGCAACGCTTCCTCGCCCGCCGCGCGCGCCTTCACCCAGTCCGCCGCCGCGCCGCCGTTCTCGGGCAATGGCTCGTAGGGCGCGGGCGCGAGTCCGTCGAGATTCACGCCGGCCGCCGCGCCTTTCGTCAGCAGCGTGCGCGTCAGCCGGTCGACCTCCGCGAGGTCGATTTCGGCCGCTTCTTCGAGCAGGCGCTGCTGTTGGGTCGCGTCGAGCTGGTCGAAAAAGGCGAATACGTGGCCTTGTCCGGCGCGCTTGAACGTGTCGATGAGGGATTGCTGGGCCATGGGTCGGATAAAATGGATTAGTCCTCGAACCGGAAGATGAACTCGTCGGGCCTCGCATAGCCGAGCCGGCGGCGGATCACCTTTTCGACGTAGACCGGATCGCTCCGCAGGCGTTCGAGGATTTTTTCCTGCTCGCGCAGGCGGGCCTCCACCTCGGCGAGCCGGCGGCGGTTTTCCGCCTCGATGCGCCGCAGCCGGTTATACTCCTCGCGCGCCTGCAAAAAATACACGCCCGACGCCGCCCCGATGGCGAGGAACACGATCAGGTAGAGCGCGATGACGAGGCGTCGGAGAAACACGGTGAGCCCGCAGATCAACGGCACCGCCAAGGCCCGCGCAAATCTTTTCCGGCTCCCGCCCCGCTCCGCCCGCCTGGGTTTTTGGCGTGCGTTTTCGATCCGGCGCCGCAGCCTGTGCCGTTCGATGTATCAGGCCTACTACGGGTTCAAGGAGATGCCTTTCAACATCACCCCGGACCCGCGCTTTCTCTATCTCAGCCCCACGCATCAGGAGGCTCTGCAACACCTGAAATACGGTGTCATGGAGAAAAAGGGCTTCATCGTGCTCGTCGGCGAGGTCGGCTGCGGCAAAACCACCCTCTGCCGCCGCTTCCTCAACGAGCTCGATCCCGCTCACTACGACACCGCGCTCATCCTCAATCCGCGCGTCACCGAGACGCAGATGTTGAAAGCCATCCTCACCGAGCTCGGCGAAACCAAGCTCGCGCGCAACCAGCACGACCTCGTCGGCCAGATCAACCGCGTGCTGCTCGAGCGAATCGAACGCGGTCGCGACATCGTGCTGATCATCGACGAAGCCCAAAACCTGAAGTTCGAGGTCCTCGAACAGATCCGCCTGCTCTCAAATCTCGAAACCGACAAACAGAAGCTTCTCCAGATCGTCCTGATGGGACAGCCCGAGCTCAAAGCCGTGCTCGCGCGCGACGAACTCCGCCAGCTCCGCCAGCGCATCCTCGTCCACTACGAACTCCATCCGCTCTCGCAAAGCGACGTCCAGGCCTACGTCCAACACCGCCTCACGCTCGCCGGCGCCACCGGCCGGCCCGGCTTCACCCGCTGGGCGTTGCGCTCCATCCATCGCCGGAGCAAGGGAATCCCCCGCATCGTGAACAATCTCTGTGACAAAGCCCTGCTCGCCGCTTTCATTCGCGACTCCGACGAAGTGACCTATTGGGACGTGCGGCGCGCGGCCCGCGACATGGACAACCTCACCGACTAAACGCGACCGCGATGAGTCTCATCTCCGAAGCCCTCAAGAAAGCGCAGCGTCGCCAGCACGAGCAGCAAGCCGCCGCCGCAGGCGAATCCACCGACGCGCCACTCCGCCGGCGCAACCCTCCCGCCAAGGGCCCGCTGTTTCTGCTTATCGGCGCCGGCGCCGTCGCACTCGTGGTCCTTTCCGTCGTCATCACCGTGGTTTTCCTCAACCGCACCCCCGAGCCCGCTTCTCCCGCCCCGATCGCCGCCGCGTCGATTCCGACTCCCGCCGCGCAAATCGAAGCGCCGCCTCCCGTGATCGTCGCGCCCGCCCTTCCCCAAACGGCTTCACCCACCGAAACCGAACCACCCGCAATCACCCTCGAGCCGGAGCCTTCACCCGAAATCACGACGCCCCTCGCCGTCGCGCCAGAAACTCCCGAGCCTGTCCCAACCACCCCGTCCGTCGCCGAGCCCGCCGCGCCGTCAACCGCGCAGGTGCAGGCGCTCGTCGACGCGCTGCGTGTCACCGGCATTCGCTCCTCCGGCGCCGACAGCCGTGTCTTGATGAATGAACGCGTTTATCGCGTGAACGACGTCGTCGACCGCGCATCCGGACTCAAACTCGTGCGCGTCGAAACCGACCGGCTCGTCTTCCTCGATGCCAGCGGCGTGACCTACGAGAAAGTGTTCTGAACCCGCGGCGTCTCACCGCCCCCGCGCCTCGCTCGGCGTCCGGCCAAATTTCCGCCGAAACGCCTTCGAAAAATACAGCGGATCCGCGTAGCCGACTCGCGCCGCGACTTCTTTCACCCCGAGGCTCGTCTTCGCCAAAAAATCCCGCGCCCGCGCCAGACGCAGGTCCTGCAAATACTGCACCGGCGTCATCGCCAGATGTTCGACGAACATCCGCCGCAGCGTCGAATTCGACATCCCCGCCGCCCGCGCCACCTCGTCGATCGTCAGCTCCGCCTCCGCCGACCGCGCCTCCAACACCGCCAGCGCCCGCTGCAATCTCGCCGGTCGCGCCGCCCCTTCCGGCGCTTCGCCCGCCAGCGACAAACCGCCGAGCAATCGGATCAACGACGCCCGCAGCATCGTTTCACGCAACGGTTCCGCCGGCGAACGATGCCACCGCACCACTTCGCCAAACGCCTCCTCGCTCCACTCGAGACTCGGCCCGCGCATCAACTCGAGCACCGGCGCGCGCCCCAGCCGCCGAAACTCCTCCCGTCCGCCGACGTCGATCGACACACACGCATAGCGCGCCCCCGTCCCCGCCAGCTCCGCGCGATTGCCGTGGTGCGCATTGATCCACGCCACATCCCCCGGCTCGACCGGCCGCCGCAATTCCCCCACCTCCAGCTGGAATCTCCCCCGCCGCACCAGCACCAGTTCGAGCAGCGGGCGCGGCTCCGTTTGCAACACCTCCCGCTGATCCGCCTCCGCGAAGACGATCGGCACGTTCTTCACGCGATCGATCCACGCGATCAGCCCGGGCACGGTCGTGACGTTTTTCTCCATGCGAAAGCCGCTTTATTCCATGCAACCTGCGTTGCGGAGCAATCCAATGCGACGGATTTTTCCATCCAAGCCACATCCGTTATGCCCATCATCCAGGGAAAAAACGCCAACCAGCCCGCCAACGATTTCACCTACTGGGGCCTCGCCCGCTTCAAGAAAGGCGAACGCAACATCACGGAGCCGCATTTCCACGACTGCGACGAATACGTCTTCATGATCGAGGGCCGCATGCACCTGCGCTCCGAGGGCATCGACTACATCCTCGAGCCGAAGGACGTCCTCGTGACCCGCATGGGCGACGTCCACGAGGTCGTCGATATCCTCGAAGACACCACCTACTTCTGGGCGGAAGGTCCGTTGCGCGGCCTCAAACGCGAAGGCCACCTCGATCCAAAGCTCCACCGCAGTCCCGTATCATGAAATCCGTTACGCTCCAGGAGCTCGGCCTCCCGTCCAATCTCCCGCTTCCGCAGCGCCGCGATTGGCGCATCGGCGTCATCGGCCTCGGCGGAATCTCGCGCGCGCATCTTCCCGCCTACCGCGCCGCCGGCTGGAACGTCGTCGCCGCCTCCGATCTCGACGAAGCCCGCCGGCGCGCCGCCGGCGACGATTTCGCCATCCCGACGCTGCACGCCGACTTTCGCCGCGTGATCGACGACCCGCGCGTCGAAGTCGTTTCCCTTCTCACCCAGCCCGCCGTGCGCGAAGAGATCGTCGCCGCCTGCGCCGCCACCGGAAAACCGCTGCTCACCGAAAAGCCGCTCGCCCTCGATCTCGCCGCGTGCGAGCGCATGATCGACACCGCCGCAGCCGCCGGCATCCCCTTCGCCGTCAGCCAAAACTACCGCTGGCTCCCCGGCCCGTTCGCCGCACTCGGCTTGATCCGCGCCGGCTGGATCGGCCGACCTTATTTCGCGGCGATCGAACTGCACGGCACGCAGGACCGCGATCTCGCCGAACATCCGTTCTACAGCACGTGTCGCGACTTCCTCACCGTGCAATGGAACAGCCACCTCGCCGATCTCGTGCGCGGCTTCATGGATCGCGATCCGCAACGCGTGCTCGCCCGCACCAGCCGCATGCCCGGCCAGGCGTTCAAAGCCGACAATCTGCTGACAAGCCTCATCGACTTCGGCGCCGACGGCACGGGCCTCATCCTGCACAACGAACTTCATCGCGGCGGCCTCAACGCCAACACCGTCCGCATCGAGGGCGACCGGGGCACGCTCGCCTTTCCTCTCTGGGGCAACACGGTCACGCTCCGCTCCGACCGACTTGGACCCGATCCCGTGTCGCTCGACTGCGCCCCCGCGGGTTTTCTCGACAGCTTCTGCGGTCCGATGGCCGACCTGCTCATTTCGATCGAACAACAACGCGAACCGCAGACCAGCGCCCGCCGCAATCTCGCCACGATCCGCCAGATCCTCGCCGAGGACCGCTCCGCCCAACATCGCGGCGACTGGCAAACGCTGGCGGGCGATCGCCGCGAGCCGGCGCTCCGGTAGGAACGCGTTCCCCGCTCTCGCGGAGCCGCGTATCGCGTTTCCACTACACCTTCGGCTCCCAGCCCGGCGCATATTCGCGCCCCCACAGCTTCATCGCTTCCGGATCGTCGAGAATGCGGCCGTTCGACGGATCGCAACGCAGGCTCCGCCCCACGCGCTGCGCGATGTTGCCCAGATGCAGCATCGTCACGCTCGGATTCGCCTCCTCGATCGGTGCGTTCAACTTCTCGCCGTCGCGAATCGCGTTCACGAAGTTCGCGAAATGCGGCACCTCCGCATCGAGCCCCGTGCTGCTCATCGTGTTTGTCGGATCGACGACCCGCCGCGATTTCACCTCGCGCACGAGTTTTCCCTTCAGGTCGTAGAACGCATACTCCTCGCCATCGAGCAGCGCGGTGCCCTCGGTGCCATGAATCAACGCGCCGCGCTGCCGGCCTTCGCTCGGCAGTCCGTTGCAGCTCCGGCCTTCCCACGTCATGCTCACGCCGCCGGGAAACTCCCAGCCGATCGTCTGCGTGTCCGGCGTCTCCCAGTCGTCCTCGAAATGAAACCGTCCGCCCACGGACGTCACCCGCGTCGGGTGATCCACTCCGAGCGCCCAACGGCAGACGTCCATCTCGTGCGTGCCGTTGTTCAACGCCTCCCCCGTGCCCCAATGCCAGTGCCAGTGCCAGTTGTAGTGAACGAGGTTGTCGACAAACGCGCGCCGCGGCGCCGGCCCCTGCCACAAATCGAAATCCAGCCAGTCCGGCACCGGCACCCGCCGGCCCCGCCCGATCGGCTTGCGTGTATTCGCATACCAACCACGCCCGAAATACGGCCGTCCGATCGCTCCTTCGCGAATCTGCGCGATCGCTTCCTGCATCACCGCAAACGACCGCCGCTGATTCCCCATTTGCACCCGCCGGCCCGACTTGCGCGCCGCCTCGATCAACAACTCCCCTTCGCGCGGATTGTGACTGCACGGTTTTTCAACGAACACGTGCTTTCCCGCCGCCAACGCGAGAATCGCCATCGGCGCGTGCCAGTGATCCGGCGACGCGATCGAAACCGCGTCGACATTCCGGTCGTCGAGCGCCCGGCGAAAATCCCTCACCCCCTCCGGCGTCGCCGATTGCACCTTCGCCGTCTCCGCCAATCCTTTCGCGATCGCGCGATCGTCCACGTCGCAGATATACGCGATCTCCACGTTCGGCACGCCGGCGAAACATTGCACGTGCGCGAGGCCGCGCGCGTTCGTGCCGACGACCGCCACGCGCACGCGGTTGTTCGGGGACGGCGGAGTGGTCGAGGCGCGCCCGAGCGACGCGAGTTTCGCGGTCAACAAGATGCCCGCGCCGGCGGTGGCCGCCTGGCGCACGAAGGTGCGACGATCGATGGGGTGGCTCATAAAATCAGAAAGGGGTCTTCTGCGTCAGCGTGTCGGGTTCGAGTCGAGCGGCCGGATCATCCCATGGCGAAACGAAACTTCGTCGCCGTGACCCTGCGGCAGATGCGTCCATCCCTCCTCGCCGAATGCCCCCGCGGCGCATCCGCTCTCCGCCACCGCCTGGGCCAACTACGGATTCACTCCGTCTACGACAGCGCGGCGGGCCTGGTCGCAAGCCGGGCAAACCGATTTCCGCCGGCTGCTGGATTGTTCACGACAGGCAACGTCCGTTCGTCACGGCGATGTTTCGCCGTGCTCGCCGACAAGAGCGAAACGCCGCCGAGTCGCGAAAAACGACTTCGTTCTCCTATTCAGTCCCGCCCTACGACGTCGTCTCCGTTACGCTGGATCGGACAGAAATGACCGGCCGCTGACAAAATACCACCGACGCTCCCGCGCGACCCAACGGCCGCGGGAGTTCGCGATACCCGGCATTCGCCTCGATGAGGCGAACCGTCCCGAAACACCGTTCAACCTGCTGCGCGCTCGAGCGCGGGCGCGTCGGAATTCGCGGCCTTGTTCTCTTCGACCCAACGGACGCAGAACTGCACGAGCTGCGTGGCGTTCGCGAGGTTGAGCTTGCGCTTGATGTGCACGCGATGCGTTTCGACCGTCTTGATCGAAAGGAAGAGTTTCGCCGCGATCTCGCGCGTCGGCAGTCCGTCGCCGATGAGATTGACGATCTCCAGTTCGCGATCACTGAGGCTCGCGACCGGCGAATCGGCGCTGCCGTCATCGGTGCCGTCGACGAACCGATTCAGCATCTGCGTCGCAACGCGTTCCGCTGACGAAAAGCTGGCCGTTCCGCGCGCGACGAATCGCGTCGAGCACGCGGCTCGTCACGTCCTGCTTCATCACGTAGGCGCGCGCACCCGCCTTCAACACCCGCAGGGCATAGACGGACTCGTCATACATCGAGACGACGACCACATCGATGCCGGGATCGAAGGCCTTGATGTTCTTGATGAGTTCGATGCCGGAGTTCCCTTTGAGGGAGATGTCTGCGATCACCACGTCAGGGCGGATCTTCATGATCTCCGCAGTGGCGGTGGCGGCATCGGCGGCTTCGCCGCACACTTCCATGTCCTGTTCCGCATTGATCATCGCCCGAAGCCCCATCCGCATGAGCGGGTGGTCATCGACGACGTAGATGCGGGACTTGACGGCTGCGGGGACCTGACCAACAGGGCCGTTGGAGTAAACCCGAACGACCGAACCTGGCTTGGCGCTCTTGGCGCTGGAGTTAGTGGCTAGTTTCACGAGTTTGAAGGGACAAGGGGACCGGCCGCGCATGGACCCATTTACCGGCTCCTGGTTCGCGCAAAAACACGTCACACCCGTGAAATCGGTAACTTCGACGGGTGCGTGGAGTTCAAGTTTGAGCGCAGAAGCGGGGTCAGTAAGCGGATCGAGGCGGTAGGAAAATCTGGCGCACCGTGGCAAAGAGGATCTGCAGGTCCAGGAGCAGCGTCCACCGGCGGATGTAGAACATGTCGTAACCGATCCGCTTGTGGAGCAGCGAGAGTTCGGAGATCTCGCCGCGGAATCCTTTGCTTTGGGCGAGGCCCGTGATGCCGGGCTTCACGAAATGGCGCGTGTAATAGGAACTGACGACTTTCGCGAACTGCTCGTCGTGTTCGAGCAAGTGGGGGCGCGGTCCGCTCACGCTCATGTCGCCGAGCAGGACGTTGATGAACTGCGGAACCTCATCGAGGCTGCTCCGCCGCAGGAATCGGCCAAACGGATAGACGCGCGCATCATGCCGCTGCGCCTGTTTGGTGACCGTTTCCGCCGAGCCCTTCACGTGCATGGTGCGGAATTTATAGATAAGAAACTTCCGGCGATTGAGCCCGGACCGGAACTGCCGGTGAAACACCGGCCCCGGCGACTGAATCCGCTGCATGATCGCGACCATGGCCACCAACGGAGGCAGCACAAAGAGGACCACCGGCAGCGACACCGCGATATCCAGCGCCCGCTTCAACGCCCGGTTCGCCGGATTCTCCAGCGGCTCCGAGGTGAGCATCACGAAGGTGTAATCGCCTTCGTTCTCCACGCGGATCGGCATCCCGCCAAAATAACGGCGGCTGTTGGAATAAAAACGCACCCGACATCCGGCGTCTTCGACGCACCGTGCGATCTCCCGCGCATGCTGCGGAGTGTGGGCTAGCTGTGACACCACGACCTGCGAGATATCATGCTCTACCAGCACGCGGCGCAGTTCCGCCAGCGATCCGAGCCGGGGCAGCGCACTGTGTTCCGGACCACTCTGCCCCACCCAGCCGACGACTTGGATGCCCAGATGTTCGCGCGAGCGAATCCAGTCGGCCAGTTCCTCGATGTCTTCGGGCGGCGCGACCAGCACCGTGCGCATCACGGATTGGTGGAAGAAATTCCGGATGATCAGCCGCGGATAGTAGCGGTTCGCGACCACCAGCACGACCGACATGAGGCCGATGTAGCTCGAAAGAAAGACGCGCGACACGTCGGTGTCCTTCGTCGCGAACGCGATTGTGAACAGCACCGCGATGATGCGCACGAGTTGCTGCCGCGCCATCCGCACCGCCTCGATCCAGCCCACGTTGCCGAGTCGGCTCTGGTGGACTTTCAACCCGTAGGTGATCCACAAGGTGCTCGCGAGCACGCCAAGCAGGTAGAGGGAAACATTCGCGGATTGCGCGAACTTCACCCAACCCAGCCGTTCGATCAGCGCGACCCAGCCCACATACACCACCGCGGATGTCACGACGATGGCGAAACCATGGAGGCAGCGCAGCCCTTCCTGACGATCCTTCACCATAGATGTCGATTCCCTCTCATTGAATTTGAACGGCGGTCCGACACCACGAGCATAGCGGTGGTTCACAAAACGCCTATTGTATCAGGGCCTGCTTCTTCCCTCGGCATGCCGCCCCAGAACCGTATGAGGCATTCCCTGATCGATCATGGGGGTTGGGGAATCGCTCTTGCCTCCGCCCCTCGCGCGCCGAGCCTCCGCGGAACACGCGCTTCGGTGCGTGTTTCACAGCCGCCATGCACGCTTCCGAGACAACTTCCCGCAGCAGCTGGTATTGCCTCCGGACTCAACCGCGGCGCGAGTTCATCGCCGCGCACAATCTCCGCCAGCGCGTCGGCGTCGAGGTCTTCGCTCCGCGCATCCGCGTGCGCCGCAGCACGCGGTCCGGACTCGTCAGCGCGCTCGCGGAGGCGCTCTTCCCGGGCTATCTCTTCGCGCGCTTCGATTATCCGCGTCAGCTGCGGCACGTCGTCAGCACGAGCGGCGTCACCGGCATCGTCGCCTTCGGCGCGCAGCCGCCGGTGGTCGCGGACGGCGTGATCGAATTCCTCCGCGCGCAGATCCGCCGCGCGGAAGAAGAATCCGGCGAACCCGTTTTCGGCGAAGGCGCGTGGGTGCGCATCGTCGGCGGCTGCTTCCGCGATATCGAGGGACGCGTGCTCTCGTCCGATTCCCGCACCGAGCGGGTTCGCGTTTTGCTCAGTCTGCTCGGACGCGACGTCCAGGTCAGCGTATTGGCCCAACAACTCGTCGCGCTCCCGCAGGAAAAAGGACTGGTTCCGAACGCTCCCGCAGCTTTGCAAAACGCTGCGGCACCAGTTGCCGGATAATCGGTCCAACAAGCCCGTGACACTCCCTTCCATCGGGAGAATCTGTTTGCCCGGCTCGCTTCTACCGGAGCGCGCTCGGGCGGCAGCTTGTCAACAACAGGCGATCCGGTGGGCGTCCAGCTCGCTTCGCCCAACTCAACACACAACGCATGAAAGTCTCGCAAATCGTTCTGCTGGGGTCTGCCGCCACCGCGCTGACCTCCAGCCTCCTCGGCTTCGCCGAATTCGCCCGCGGCGAGGTGCTCCTCTCCACCACCGGGCGCGCGACGTATGATTCCCGCGTCTTCGGCGGATTGAATCCGGCGGACGACTACATCTTCACGCTCGAGCCGCGGCTGATTTATCGACGCGAGGCCGGTTTGCTCAAACTCGACAGTCACGCGGGTCTGCGCGTGAACCGCTACGAGGAGTTCCAGGAGCTCGATTCCGAAGACTTCTTCACTTCCGTCCGCCTCAGCCTTCCTCCCGGCACCGGCACGGTGGCTTCGGGTTCGTTCGAAACCAGCTACGACGAACGCACCGACGTGAACTACGACGTCAACGCCCGCATGCGCGAGAAGACGTTTCACTCCCGCCTCAACACCCTTTTCCCGACCGGCCTGAAAACCAGCGTCTCGGTCGGCGGCTCGTATCGGAAAGAAGACCGCGCCCACTTCAACGACCGCGAAATCTGGGAAGGCACCGCGGCGTTTCGCTACACCGACTTCCTCGGCGGCTCCACTTTCGAAGCGCGTTACCGCCGTCTGGATGTCGAATCGACGGGGTTGAATTTCCTCGGCGTTCCGCTCGATCAGAAGAGCGACATCTATTCCGTCTCGCTCTCGCGTCCCATCTACCACGACGTCCGCGGTTCGATCAGCTACGGCTACCGCGTGCTGCACCGCTCCCGCGCCGAAGTCGCGGGCATGAGCAATCGAGCCGCCGGTTCGATCATCGCCGTCAACATCGAGGGGCCGTTCCTTCCCGCCACGCGTTTCCCGAAACTCGAGAGCTCGCTCTCCTTCGGCTATCAGGAAGCCGAAACGCCCGGCATCGCCGACACCGGCGGCAGCCGCTTCTTCGGCGCCGCGCGGCTCGGCTGGCATGCGCGCGAACGCACGCAGGTCTACATTCAGGCGCGTCGCGCGCTCGAACTCTCGATCGAGGATCTCACGATCGAAACCACGTCCGGCGAAATCGGCGTCTCGCAATCCGTCGGCAACTTCACCCATCTGTCCGCCTCCATCGGATACGAGGAACGCGACTACCGCACCCTCACGCGCCAGGACGAAGCCTTCACCGCCCACGTCGGCGCCAACTATCGCATCACGCAGGCATGGTCCGCCGCGGCGAATTATCGCCTGCGCGCCACCGATTCGAGTTCGACGTCCGCGGATTATGACCGGCACGTCGTCTGGATTTCCGCCACCTACACGTTCTGAGCTTCACGCCATGACCTTCCGCCTTCTCGCCATCTCGCTGCTCGCCGGCGTCGCGTTCGGCCAGGTGCCTCCCGCCGGAGTCCCCGCCAACATCGGCACGCCGCCTCCGCCGGAGAACAACACCGACCCGTCCTACCGGCTCGTTCCGGGCGACTCCGTCTCGGTGAACGTCTACGCCGAGCCCGACATGTCCGCGGCCCAACGGCTCGACTCCAGCGGCATCCTCCGTCTCCCGATGGTGGGCGAGGTGAAACTCGGCGGCCTGACGGTGCGCGAAGCGGAAATGGAATTGGAAAACCTCTACCGCCAGCGCGAGTTGCTGAAAGCGCCCCTCGTTTCGCTCTCCGTCAGCACCTACGCGATTCGCGAGGTTTCGGTCCTCGGCGCGGTGCGTTCCCCGGGCAACTTCCAGTTCCCGAAGGAAACGACGAGCCTGGACATCGTTGATTTGATCACCCGTCTCGGCGGATTTACCCCGACCGCCAAATCGGACGCGGTGAGCGTCATTCGTCGCAAACCCGACGGCAAGGAAGAGGTCACCACCGTCGACGTCGAACGGATGATTTCAGGGCGGAAACGCGGGGATGCAAGTCGCCGCGATTTCGCCGTGTTTCCCGGCGACCGCATCTGGGTGCCCGAGCGACTTTTCTGACCACGCTTCAAACAACACCGCCCACACAATCCACATGCCTTCCTCGAAAAAAGCCGCCGCTCCGGCTCCCGCCGTTCGTATCACGGCTCGCGATGTCCTGCAGATGTTTCAGGAACGCTGGCTGATCGGCCTCCTCGCCGGCGCCGCCGCCGCCGTCGCCTTCGTCGCTCTCCAGCCGACCAAGGACCCCGTTTACTACAGCGAGGTCAGCCTCCTGTTCGAAGTCGCGGAAGGATCGCGTGCTCAACATCCAGGNNGTCGTCGAAACCGGCGTAGCGCAACGCCAACGAACTCAACATCCACGCCGAACAGCTGCGCAGCCAGACGTTCTTCGACTACGTGCTCACCTCCTTCAACAAGGAGGAAACCGAGCGCATCCAGCGCCCCTATCGCGACCTCGAGAATCCCGACAAGCCCGTGCCCAGCCTCGCGGAGATCATCCGGCCGAACCTCTCCATTCATCCGCGTCGCAATACCACGATCATCGCGATCGGCATCACGAATCGGAATCCCGAAGCCGCCGCGCTCATCGCGAACCGCTTCGCGCGCCGTTACATCGACTACAACCTCGACCGCGCCAACAGCGGCACCAACTCCGCGATCATCTTCCTCCGCAACCAGGCCGAGGAACTCCGCGCCCAGGTCGAAGCCGTCGAAGCCTCGCTCCAGGAATACCGCGCGAAGCACAACGTCGCCGCGCTCGGCGAAAATCAGAACGTCGTTCTCCAGAAGGTCGGCACCGTCGGCACCGCGCTCGTGCAGGCGCAAATGGAGCAGGTCGAAATGCGCTCCGTCCTGGACAAAATCGAGGAGTATCGTGCCGAGGGCAAAGACCTCCACGAGATCCCGCAGGTCGGCGGCTTCGGCCAGGTCAGCGCATTTCGCTCCCGCCTCGCCGAGCTCAACGCCCAGCGGCTTCTCCTCTCCGAGAAATACCTGCGCCTTCACCCGCGCATGATTCAAAACGAACTCGAGATGAACGAAACCAGACGGCTGCTCGACGAAGCGACCGCGATGGCCATCGCCAATCTCGAAACCCGCCTCCGCATCGCCGCGCAACACGAGGTCCGTCTCCGCAAGGAACTCCAGGACGCCGAGGCCATGGCTCACCAGCTCGACAAGACCTCCGTCGACTACCGTTTCCTCGAACAGGACGCCGTCACCAAACGCGCCACCTACGCCCGCGTCGTCGACCGGCTCAACGAAGCCAGCGTCGCGAGCCAGATGGAGAACACCAACATCAAGATCTTCGATCCCGCCTACGTCCCCGCCACCGCCGTCGGTGACGGCGTCGCCGGTATCGCGATGAAAGCCGGTTTCCTCGGCGTCGGTCTTTTCGTCTTCGTTCCCCTCGCCTTCGGCTTCCTCGACACGCGTATCAAGACCGTCTCGCACGTCGAGGACTCGCTCGGCGCCGTGCTCCTCGGCGCCGTCAAGTCGATCGACGGCCTCGGCGAAATCGAACGCGCCCACGTGTATCGACTTCACAAGGACGACGGCCTCACCGAGGCCTATCGCGGGATCTACAGCTCGATCGACATCCACTCCACCGAAGCCTTCCCGAAGGCGATCATCAGCACCAGCAGCATGCCCGGCGACGGCAAGAGCCTCACCGCGAGCAATCTCGCCGCCGTCTTCGCCGCGCACGGCCGCCGCACGCTGCTCGTCGATTGCGACCTCCGCCGTCCCGTGCTCCACCGCTACTTCGGCCTCGATGTCAGCAACGGCTGGATCCAGTGCCTCAATCCCGCCAACGCCACCGACGGCAAGCTCCCGGAAGCGCCCACGATCGCGTTCACCGAAAATCTCGACCTGCTCCCGTCCGGCGGCGTCGCGAAAAACCCCACCGAAACGCTCGAGCGTTTCGTCACCTCCGGCATGTTGAAACGCCTGCTCGAGCGTTACGATCTCGTGATCCTCGACACGCCGCCCGTCGCCGTTTTCCCCGACGCGCTGCTGCTCGCGCGCTACTGCAAGGAACTCATCTACGTCTGCAAATTCGGCTCCGTTCGCCTCAACAACGTTCGCAAGACCCTCGGCAAACTCCACGAAACCGGCGTCAAGGTCCTCGGCCTCATTATCAATCAGATGCCCGAATCGCGCTTCCGCTCCTGCGGCTATCAGGGCTACGGCGCGTATGGCCGCGAGTATTACCAAGCCTACGCGAAGACCAGCGCCGCTCATTGAGAACCGCGGACACCCCTCCCGCGACCGTCACTTGAACCGAATCGCGCCCGCTCGATGGCCGAAGCTTTGCGAACCTTCGCAGGCCTCACGCTGCTCACCGCCCTCGCGGTCGCGCCGCTCTACTTCGGTGCGACGCGGCTCGTCCCGTTTCAAACGCTGATCGCCCTCGCCGGCGCCGGCGGCGTCGCGTGGGCGTTGAGCGCGGTCACGGGCGCGCAATGGGCGGCACCGCCTCTGCCCGCTCTCATCGCGGTCGCACTGATTCTCGTTTCCGCCGTGGCGTGGTGGCTCGTCCTCACGCCGCCTGAACTGCCGTCGTTCACGCGCGGCCATTTCGCACGGATCGTTTCCCGCTGGCCCAACAGCGTCGTGCCAAAAAATTTTCCGCTGCTGCTCGCGTGGGCGTTCGTCGGGATGCTCGCCTTCGTCGCGCTGTGCGACTTCGCCCGCGAAGCCACGTGGCGCCGCTCCATCGTGTGGACGATCCTCGTCACCGGCGCCGTCATCGCCGTCCTCGGCTTGATCCAAAACGCCACCCGTGCGCGTGGTATCTACTGGCTCCCGAGCCACCGCATGCCCGGCGCATTCTTCGGCACGTTTTTTCACCACACCGCCGCCGGCGCCTATCTGAACACCGCGTGGCCGCTCGGCATTTCGCTCGCGCTGCTCGGCATCGAACGCCGCACCGTGTCGCGCCTCGGCATCGGCGTCGCGCTCGCGTGCACCGCGGTGATTCTCGCGGCGCATTCCGGACACATCTCGCGCCTGCCCCAAGTCGTCGCCGTCGCGATCCTCGTCGGCCTCGCGCTGTGGTGCGGCATCTGGCGGGCCTTCGGCCGCGTGCCCGGCCTCCGGCCCGCGCTCGCCGGAATCGGCGCAGCGCTCGCGCTCGCCGTCGCCGTGTTTGGCGCCACGCGCGTCGACGATATCCGCTCCCGCTGGGCGCAACTCAGTTGGGACAAACTCGCCGGCCGGGGCCCGGTCGTCGCTCCCGCCCCCGAAAGCGAATGGAAGCGGTTGATGCGCGACGACCTCTTCATCCCGTCGGACCACAGCGCCTATCCGCTCGGCGATCGCGGCGCCGCCTACGCCGCCGCCCTCGGCGCCATCGCCGACCGCCCTTGGTTCGGTTGGGGGCCCGGTGGCTGGATGGCCGGCGCCGCCGCGAACTCCACCGATCCGTTCACGCGCTCGTTCTTCCTCACCGTGCAGTTCACGCACCAGGACCTGCTGCAAGGTTTCGTCGAATGGGGCGTGTTCGGCGGAACCGGTTGGGCCCTTCTCTTCGGCGGCGCCGTGGCGATCGTTGTGCTCCGTCTGCGCGGTTCTCCTTCGCGCGATTATCTCGGAGCCGGCGCCGCCGCCGCGCTCGGCGCCGTGTTGCTGCAGTCGTTGATCGATTTCCCGCTGCAGATTCCCGCGGTTCATTTCAACGCCCTCGCGCTCGCTGCCGTGGCCTGGACGGTTCCCGCATCAGGGAAACTCCCGGTCCGTTTTGCTGACTCTGTTGTTTCACCACATGAGTGTGCTCAATCCCACTGACGAAATTATCATTCGTCCAAACCAGTCGTGGCTGCACATCGACTGGCGCGGCATTGTCCAATATAAGGATCTCGTCTTCCTGATGGTTCGGCGCGACTTCATCGCGCGCTACAAGCAGACGATCCTCGGGCCCGCGTGGTTCATGATCAACCCGGTGCTGACGTCGCTCATGTTCACGCTCGTCTTCAGCCGCGTGCTGGGCGTATCCACCGCCGGAATACCGCCGGTGCTGTTCTACCTTTCCGGCATGCTCGCGTGGTCGTATTTCTCGAACCTCCTCACGACCTCGAGTCACGCGCTGCTCCACAACGCCGCGCTCTTCGGCAAGGTCTACTTCCCGCGCCTCATCGTGCCGCTCGCGATGTCCATCTCCAGTTGCATCGCGATCGCCATCCAGCTCTGCACCTTCCTCGCCGTCCTCACCTACTACATCGCGACCGATCGCGTGCAGGTGCCCGTCTCCCAGGTGCTCTTCGGTCTCGCCTGTCTGCCGCTCATCATTCTTCACACCGCGTTACTCGCCGTCGGCGTCGGTCTCACCCTCGCCTCGATCACCGCGAAGTATCGGGATTTTCAACACCTCACCGGTTTCATGCTCCAGCTGTGGATGTATGCCACGCCGGTGATCTTCCCGTTCAGCCGGATTCTCGAAAAATTTCCCAACGCCTCCTGGATCGCCGCCCTCAACCCGATGGCCGCGATCGTCGAGAACGTCCGCTCCCTTTTCTTCGGTTCCCCCGCCATGCCCGCGCCCTACGTGGCGCTTTCGATCGGTGTCGCCATCGGCCTGTTTTTCTTCGGCGTGCTGAATTACCAGCGCACCGCCCGGACGTTCATCGACACCGTCTGATCCCCGCCCCTCCGACTTACCGAAGCTCATGTCACATCCGACCATCTCGATTCGCAACGTCTCCAAAAAATACCGCCTCGGCGTCGTGGGCATGACCACGCTCCGCGACGAGTTGCAGCGCCGCTGGGCCAAGCTCCGCGGCAACGAACTCGCGTTCGGCGACAAGAAACGCCCCGTCAACGGCGCCCGAGTTCTGGGCGCTCCGCGGACATCTCCTTCGATGTCGCGCAAGGCGAGGTCGTCGGCCTCATCGGCCGCAACGGCGCCGGCAAAAGCACGTTGCTGAAAATCCTCAGCCGCATCACCGAGCCCACCAAGGGCGAGATCCGCATCCGCGGCCGCGTCGCCAGCCTCCTCGAAGTCGGCACCGGGTTTCACCCGGAGCTCAGCGGACGCGAAAACATCTTCCTCAACGGCGCCGTCCTCGGCATGTCGAAAGCCGAAATCGCCCGCAAGTTCGACGAGATCGTCGAGTTCTCCGAGATCGGAAAATTCATCGACACGCCGGTGAAGCGCTACTCGAGCGGCATGTATGTCCGCCTCGCCTTCGCCGTCGCGGCCCACCTCGAACCCGAAATCCTCATCGTCGACGAGGTCCTCGCCGTCGGCGACGTCGCCTTCCAACGCAAATGCCTCGGCAAGGTCCGCGAGATCTCCCGCGGCCAGCATCGCACCGTGCTTTTCGTCAGCCACAACATGAACGCCGTCGAAAACATCTGCACGCGCGGCGTCATGCTGAAGCAGGGCCAGCTCGTCCGCGAGGGCGCCGATGTCCGCGACATCGTTCGCCACTACATCGCCGAGCACAAGATCGCGACCACCACCCCGTCGTGGCAAAACGACGACAACGCCTACGAGAACGAGCACTTCCGCGTCGACAAGTTCTACCTCACCGACAGCCGCGGCGAGGTCATCACGCACGCCGTGGCCAACGACTCCCCCGTCACGGTCAACATCGAGGGCGAGGTCCTGAAACCCGATTCGAATCTACAAATTGGATACGGGTTGTTCACGAACGACATGGACCTCCTCTACCTCAGCACCAATCTCGACCAGCCCGAGGCCAACTGGGTCGAACTCACCCGCGGATCCGTCCGGCTCTCCTCCAAGATTCCCGCGCGCCTCCTCAACGAGGGCGAATACCGCGTCGGCCTCTACCTGAGCCTCTACCGCCGCCGCTGGATCTGCGAGCCCGGCGTGAAGGGTCCCACGCTCGGCTTCGAAATTCGCGGCGGTCTCAGCGACTCGCCGTGTCTCGTCGTCCGCCGCCCCGGTCATCTGAGCCCCGTGCTCGAATGGCAGGTGCGCTCCGGCGTCGAGCTGCTCGCCTGATTTTCCGCTCCCGGCCTTCCAGCCTTCCACTTTCCTTCGTCGTGGCAGCCTGCGCTCCCGTCGCTCTCTTCGTCTACAATCGGCCCGACCATACGCGTCGGACGCTGGAGGCGTTCGCCCGCAACCGCCTCTCCGCCGACACGCCGCTCTACGTGTTCGCCGACGGCCCCAAACCCGGCGCCAGCCTCGCCGATCACGAACGCATCGCCGCCACGCGCGCGCTCGTCTGCAGCGAGCCGTGGGCGAGAAACATCCACCTCGTCGAATCCGCCGAAAACCGCGGCCTCGCCGCCTCCATCCTCGCCGGCATTCGCCACGTGCTCGCCGGACACGACCGCGTGATCGTGCTCGAGGACGACATCGTCACCTCGCCCGGCTTTCTCGAATTCATGAACCGCGCGCTCGAGCTCTACGCGAACGAACCGCGCGTCATGCACCTGTCGGGCTACATGTATCCGCTCGGCCTGCGCGCCGCCGGCACCGTTTTCCTGCGCATCCTTTCCTGCTGGGGCTGGGCCACTTGGCGGCGCGCCTGGGCGCACTACGACGACAATATCGAAACCCACCTCGCCCGCCTCGACACGCCGCACCGTATCCGAAAATTCAATATCGAAGGCCACGCCGACTTCCACCGGCAGCTCCTCGACAACCGCTCCGGCCGCATCCGCTCCTGGGCCGTCCGCTGGTATGCCTCCTGGCTCGCGCAGGATGGGCTCTCGCTCTTCCCGACCCGGTCGCTCGTCCGCAACATCGGCCACGACGGCACCGGCGTGCACTGCCACGCCGACGCCCGTTTCGACACGCCGCTCGCCGACTCTGTCTCCGTTCGACGGATACCGCTGCGCGAGAACATCTCCGTCCGCTGGCGCATCAACGAATTCTATCGCTCCGGTCGCGGCGACCGCTCCTTCCCCACCATCTGGCTCAACAACCGGCTCGTCCTTCCGCTCCGCCGCCGGCTCGCGTTCTGACCATGTCGCTCGCCCAACTCATTCCCCCGGGTGCTCGCGTCGCCCTGCGCAGCACTTGGAATCGCTGCCGTTTTCCCGGCCGTTCCTTCGGCGCCGGCACCTACATCCAGGGTGCGGTGAAAATCGCGCGCGGCATCACCACCGGCCGCCAGTGCGCGATCCTGCGCGGCACGCGCGTCCTCCGCGGAACGCGTCTCGCGAATCATTGCGTGTTGGGTCACCGCGTGCGCATCGGCCCCGCGACGCTCGCCGACCACTGCACGCTCGAACCCAACGTCGAGCTGTTCAACGCCGCGCTCGCCGATCACGTGCAGCTCCAGCGCCAGGTCTCCGCGACCGATGTCCGCATCGGCCGGTTCACCTACGTCGGACGCCAGGCCTATCTCAACCTCGTCACCGTCGGAGCCTTTTCCTCGATCGGTCCCGCCGTCCTCGCCGGCCTCGGCGAACACCCGAGCGATCTCGGGAGCACCTCGCCCGCGCTCTACTCCACGCGCGGACAATGCGGCGGCAGCTTCGCCCAGGCCGAATGTTTCCCCGAGCGCCGCCCGATCGTGATCGGCAACGACGTCTGGCTCGGCGCCCGCGTGTTCGTCCGCGACGGTCTCACCATCGGCGACGGCGCCATCGTCGCCGCCGGCGCCGTCGTCACCCGCGACGTCCCGCCCTACGCCATCGTTGGCGGCACCCCCGCCAGGATCATCCGCTTCCGCTTCCCCGAGGAAATCGTCGCGCGTCTTCTCGCCCTCGCATGGTGGTCCTGGTCCGACGCGCGTCTGCGCGAAGCCCAACCCCTTCTCGCTTCCCGCAACATCGAGGCGTTCCTCGACTGGGCCGAAGCCGCTTCTTCTCCCGCTTTCACTCCCACGGCCGTCTTTCCATGAAAACGTCCCTTCAACTCAGTGTCGTGCTCCCCGCGTTCAACGCCGAACGCTACATCGCCGGCGCGCTGCGCAGCGTTCTCGCCCAGTCGTTTCAGAATTTCGAGCTGATCGTCGTCGACGACGGTTCGACCGACCGCACGCCTTCGATCATCCGGCGTTTTGCCGAACGCGACTCGCGCGTCCGGCATATCCGCCGCCCGAATACAGGCATCGTCGGCGCGCTCAACGACGGCCTCGCCGCCGCCCAAGCTCCGCTTGTCGCGCGCATGGACGCCGACGATTTCGCCCTGCCGCGCCGTTTCGAAACCCAGCTCCGTCACTTCGACGCTCACCCCGAATGCGTCGGTCTGGGCTCCGCCGTCGACTTCATCGACGAACACGGCGCTCGCGTGATGTCGTGCCCCCGCCCGCTCGGCCACGAGGAAATCGAAGCCGGCCTGCTGCGCGGCGACGGCGGCATGATCATCCATCCCGCCGCCATGTTCCGCCGCGAGGCGTTGTTCTCGATCGGCGGCTACCGGCCCGAAGCGCAATACGTCGAGGACCTCGATCTCTACCTCCGTCTCGCGCGCGTCGGCCGCCTCGCGAATCTCCCCGACACGCTGCTGCAGTATCGAATCCATCCGGGCAGCATCAACTTCACCAAGAACGCCAACCGCTACCAAACCAAACTCGGCGTCATGGCCGACGCCTATCGCGCTCGCGGCCTGCCGTTTCGCAACGCCGACATTCCCGATCGCAGCCGCGCCTGGGGCACCCCCGCGCACCGTTATCGCGAATGGGCCGCGACCGCGCTGCAATTCGGCGTCCGCCGCGTCGCCGTCCGCCACGGCATCGCCGCGTGTCGCCTGGAACCGTGGAATCGCCAGTCCTGGCGCAGCCTCCGTTACGCTCTGACCGCTCCGATCCGGCCGCCCGCCCCCACACCCGCTTCCACCGCGACCGTCGCTCCCGCCGCCTGACATGCCGTCCCTGCTCTACATCGGACAAAACCCCACCGTCGGCACCGGCAGCCCGATCATCGTGCTGCGCCACCTGCAACGTTTCGCCGCCGACGGCTGGAACTTGTCCGTGTTGGGCGAATACGGCGGCAACTACGACACCTGCCGGCAGGCCGGCTGGAACGTCGTTCAACTCTGCCACCGCAAATGGTGGTGGCCGCCCTACCGCCAGCACTCCAACAGCCTGCGCTGGCTCCGCCTCCGGCTTCTCGCTCACGAAGCCGCTGCCACCATGCCGCGTCCCGACGTCGTGCTCAGTTACCTCGCGGCTCACTCGGACTTTTCCGCCCAGCTCGCCGTCCACGTCGCCCAGGTCACCGGCGCTCCGCTTCACGTGCTCGTGCACGATGACGCGACCGCGTTTTCCTACGCGCGCGGACGCGAACACGCCATCCGGCGGCTGCACGAATCGATTCTCGCCGGCGCCGACACTTGCTGGTTCGTCTCCCCCGAACTCGCCGACTGCTTCCCTTCGACCGCCCCGCGCCGTCGTATCCTTTATCCCATACCCGAAGGCTGGGCAACACCCGCGCAGTGGCGCGACCGCTTCTCGCTGTCTCCAGAAATCTACTACGCCGGTCACGTCTGGAACGAACAACTCCCCGTCCTCGCTCGCATCGGCCGCACCGCGCGTCGATCCGGCGCCCGGCTGGCGATCATGGCCCGCGAATCGATTGCACTTCGCGCGTTGTGCGACACCGAACACGTGCGCTGGCAGGCGCCGTTTCCCACCAACCGCGAAGCGCTCTCCCACCTCGCCACCGACGCCGCGGGCGTCGTCGTCTCCTACGCCGAAAAGGTTTCCGCGATGCCGTGGTGCGCCACGAGTTTCCCCAGCAAGCTTGTCGAATACTGCCACTTGGGCCTTCCCATCGCGATCGTCGCACCGGGCGACAGCTCCGTCGCCCGCTGGGCGCACCGCGTTCGTTTTCCGGCTTTCTTCGAACCCACCGATGCCGACCGGCTCGACCGATGGTGCCAAAGCCTCCGCGACCGCCGCGCCTGGCAGGAGCACGCGGCGGTTTCGCTTCACCTCGCCCGCACGGAGTTCGATCCCCGCCAAATCCAGGCGCAGCTCGCGGGCGCGTTTCTCGAGGGCACCGAACGCCGTGCCGCATGACAAAGCCTTGAGCCACGATCGTTAAATGTCTCCGTCTTCACCTCGTCGCGTCATCCTTGTCGGCTGCGGCGCCGTTGCGCGCCAGTTCTACGTGCCCGCGTTGCGCGTGCTGCAGAACGCCGGCCTCGCTCGCGTCGCCGCCATCGTCGATCCTTCCGTCAACGCGCGCGAGTTCGTGGCCCGCGCTTTTCCCCGCGCCGGTCAGGCCGCCTCGCTGGAACAAACGACCGCCCCCGCCGGCACGCTCGTGATCGTCGCGTCGCCGCCCGGTTGTCATGCCGCTCAAACCGTCGCCGCCTTCGAACGCGGCTGGCACGTCCTTTGCGAGAAACCCATGGCGTCCAGCGCCGCCGAGGCCGCCGAAATGATCGCCGCCGCGAAACAACACGACCGCCTTCTCGCCGTCGGGCTCTACAAACGCTTCTTCCCCGCCAGCCGCTACATTCGCAGCCTCTGCCGCGACTGGCTGCTCGGACCGCTCGTCAGTTTTTCCATTCGCGAAGGCGGACCCTTCCGCTGGCCCGCCGGCCCGTCGTTCTTCGATCGCGCGCAAACTCCCGGCGGCGTCCTCCTCGACATCGGCGTTCACGTGCTCGACCTCCTCGGTTGGTGGCTCGGCCAGCCTTCGGGCGTCAAATACGCCGACGACGCGATGGGCGGCCTCGAAACCAACGCCTTCCTCCGCCTCGACTACAGCTCCGGCGCATTCGGCACCCTTCATCTCAGCCGCGATTGGGGCACCGCGCAGCGCTACCGTTTCGTTTTCGAGCGCGGCGTCGTCACCTGGAAGGTCAACGACGCCAACGGCCTCACCGTCGAACTCGCCGGCACCCCCGCCGCCGTTCAGGGCACGCTGCTCGCGCCGCATCACGATCTTCCTCTGATCGCCGAACCGCGCGCGCTCGAGACCAACGCCCAGTGCTTCATCCTCCAGCTCGTCAATGTCCTCGGGGCCATCGATGGACACGAGGAACTCCTCGTCCCCGGCGAACAGGGCCAGGATTCGCTGCGCCTCATCGAGCACTGCTACGCGCATCGCACCCTCGTCGAACAACCCTGGCTCACGCCCGAGGAAGCCGCGCACGCCCAGGAACTCAGCGCCCCCGTCACCGCCGCCTCATGAAAATCGGAATCATCGGAGCCAGCGGCTTCATTGGCACGCGCCTCATCGAACACTTTCAACTGCGCGGCGGACCCGCGATCGCCGCGATCGTTCGGCGTCCCTCGAGCCTCGCCCTGCCGAAGCGTTTCGCGATCGAAACGCACCTCGCCGACGCCCTCGACGTTGACGCGATGGCCCGCGCTTTCACCGGCTGCACCGCCGTCATTCACACCGCGATCGGCGATCCCGCGCAAATCGAGCGCATGCCTTCCGCGCTTTGTCTCGCCGCCAGCGACGCCGGCGTGCGCCGGATCGTCTATCTCAGCAGCGCTTCCGTTCACGGCCAAAATCCGCCCAACGGCACCGACGAGTCCTCGGCGCTCTCCGTCGACCACGCGATGGAATACAACAGCGCCAAGGTCCGCGCCGAACACAAGTTCTTCGCGGAATGCGAACGCCACGGCCTCGTCGGCTTCGCGCTCCGCCCCGGCGTCGTCTACGGCCCGCGCTCCCGCTGGATCGCGGATCTCGCGACCGATCTGCTCGACGGCCGCGCCTGGCTCTACGACGGCGGTCGCGGCATCCTGCAACGGCATCTACATCGACAATCTCGTGAGCGCGATCGTCGCCTGTCTTCACGCCACCGACGATGCCGCCGGTCCCTATCTCGTCGGCGACAACGAAACCGTCACCTCGGGAACAATTCTACCGCGCCGCCGCGCTGCACCTCGATCGTTGCCGTGGACTTCCATCCATCAGGTAACGCGTCTGCCGAGCTTTCATCGTTCATGGAAAGATCGCGCCGGCCGCGCCGCCGCGCATCCGTTCGTCCAACGCCTCCTCCCGCTCGTCCCCTACAAGCTGAAGCGCAGCGCCAAGGCCGTCCTCGCCGCCGCCTCGCCCACGCCGCGCAACGAATCCTGGACCCTTCCTTCCGCGCCGCGCCCGCACATCACGCAGGAAATGGCCCTGCTTCAGCAGTGCTCGTGGAAATTCCCGCACACGCGCGCCGAGCAGCACCTCGATTATCATCCGCCCGTCACCTTCGTCGAAGGCATCGATCGCAGCTTCGCGTGGTGGCGCTTCGCCCAGGGAAATATCTCGTTCGCCGCATGAAGGTCAGCGTGCTCATCCCGGCATTTCACGCCGGCCCATTCATCGCCACCGCGCTCGAAAGCGTTCGCGCTCAAGCGCACGCCGACTGGGAAATCGTCGTCGTCGAGGACGGTTCCCACGACGACACCGAGCGCATCGTGCGCGATTTCGCCGCGTCTGTCCCGCAACCTGTTCGCTACGAGAACCTCGGTCAGAATTTCGGCGTCAGCATCGTTCGCAATCGCCTCCTCGATCTCGCCGAGGGCGACGCCGTCGCCTTCCTCGACGCCGACGACACCTGGGAGTCGTCCCACTTGCTGCACGCCGTCGCCGCGATTGCGCTCGGCGCCGATTTCGTCGTCGCCGGCGTGCGAACGATCGACCTCGCCAGCAACACCGCCCTGCAAACGATCTCCCCGCCCGCTTCGCTCGTTCGCGATCCCGTCCTCAGCCTCTTCCGCCAGAGCGTCATCGTCACGAGTTCCGCCGTCGTTCTGAAGCGTTCGCTCGCTCAACGCGTCGGCCATTTCGATCCGCATCTCCGCATCGGCGAAGACCGCGACTACTGGCTCCGCTGCGCCCTCACCGGTGCGCGTTTTCACGGCACCCGCGGCTACACGTGCAACTACTCGAAACACCCCGCGAGCTCGATGGCGCGCACCATTCTCGTCGCGCAGCACAACGCCCGTTTCTACGAAAAATACCGCTCGCTCGCCGCCGTCCCCGCGCGCCTGCGCCGCCACTTGCTCGCCGACAGCCTCATCTCCCTCGGCCGGCTCCTCCGCGCGGAAGACCGCCGGCGTAGCGAAAACTGCCTCTGGCGCGCGCTGCAATGCGAGCCGTTCAACCCCCGCATTCTCGCCCATCTCGCCGTCACGCGCCTGCACCGCAGAGCCGCCGCCTGACGCCATGCCGCTCGCTTTCTTCATTCTCGCGCACAAAAACGCCCGCCAGGTCGAGCGTCTGTTTCGCGCCGTTCACCGGCCCGAGGATGTCGTTGTTCTGCATTTCGACCGCCGCGCCGCCCCCGCGCTGCACCAACTCGGCCGCGACCTCGCCCGCCGGCACGCCAACGTCCACGTTCTCCGCTCGCGCTCGATCCTCTGGGGCGGTTACCAGATGGCCGCCGCGCAAATCGCCGGCATGGAGGTCGCGCTTCGCGCCAGTTCCACCTGGCACCATTTCGTCAACCTCACCGGCCAGGATTTCCCGATCAAGCCGATCGCCGCGTTCGACGCCCACCTCACCACCCGTCCCGACGCCAGCTACGTCAGCTGGTTCGATCCCGTCTTCAACCCGCTGTGGAGCAACGCCCGCGAACGCCTCAGCCGTTACTACCTCGAATGGCCCTGGCTCGAACGTCTCCTCCGCGTCCCCGGCATCGGCCGCCGGCTGCGCCGGCTCCTCGGCTGGCAAAATCGCCTTCCGCACATCCCGCGTTACGAACGCCCCTGGCCCGACTTCCATTACTACGGCGGCGCCAATCACGTGATCCTCAGCCGGGCCGCATGCGACTATTTGGTGTCGAACCCCGAAGCGCGTCGGATCACGCGCTGGCTCGCCCACTCGGCCCACGCCAACGAGATCGTCTTTCAAACCGTTCTCCTCAACAGCCCGCTCGCGCCGACGATCGTCAACGGCCACCTGCGCGAAATCGACTTCCCGCCGCACACGCCGCACCCGCGCACGCTCCGCCTCGCCGATTTCGACCGCCTGATCGCCAGTCGCAATTTCTTCGCCCGTAAATTCGACGAATCCGTCGACGCCGCCATCCTCGACCGGTTGGGCGAACACCTCGGCCTCGCTGCCGCAAACCGCTATTCCGCAGCGCACTCCTGACCGGATTCGCTGTCCATGCCGCGCCCCCTTTCCGGGCGCCGCTTCCCTTTCACCACTGTCGCGATGAACCCACCGCTGATCAGCATCTGCATTCCGGCCTATAACGCCGAACGCTTCCTGCCCGCCGCCCTCGAGTCGGTGCGCGCCCAGCGTTTCGACAACTGGGAACTCATCGTCACCGAAGACGGCTCCCGCGACTCCACCGAGGACATCGTGCGCGATTTCGCCCGCACCGTCGGTCAACCCGTCCGCTACGATCGGCACACCCAGAACCTCGGCCTCCCCGCCACCCGCAACACCGGCATCGCCTCCGCGCGCGGCGAGTGGATCGCGCTTCTCGACGCCGACGACGTCTGGACCGCCGGCCACCTCGAGTCGGTCGCCGAGTTCATGCACCAGACGTCCGCCGAGCTCATCCACTCCGGCTCCGTGCTTTTCGACAGCGACACCGGCCGCGAACTCTCCGTCCGCGCCCCCACGCCGCAGATGATCGCCGACTTCCCCTCCAGTCTCTTCAACGGCACTTACACCATCCAACCGTCCTCCGTCGTGATGCGCCGCTGCCTGTGGGAAGACGTCGGCGGCTTCGATCCCACTTTCCGCTACGTCGAGGACCGCGAGATGTGGATCCGTTGCGCGCGCAGCGGCGCGCGTTTCGCCTACACCGGCGTCAACACCTGCCTCTACCGCAAACACGCCAGCGCCATGTCCCGCCACGGCGTCGCCATGGCGCTCGCCAGCGCGCGCGTTTACGAGAAGAACATCGATTGGGACGCCGTCCCAAGCCAGCAACGGCGCGCACAGGCCGCCGACGCCTGGATCGCCGCCGGTCGCATCGCTCTCCGCGACGACCCCGCCTCCGCCCGCGGTTTCTTCGGCAAAGCCCTCCGCCACCGCGCCCTCGCCCCGACCGCCGTCGGCTACTGGCTCGCCGCCACCGTGTTGAACTACACCCGCGGAAAGGCCGCATGAGTTCCACCGTCTGCACGCTTTTCGAGGGCAGCTATCACTTCGGCGTCGGCGCCCTCATCAACTCCCTTCACGCGAGCGGCTTCTCCGGCCGCATCGTCTGCGGCCACCGCGGCCCCGAACCCGAATGGGCCGACGCCGCCCGTCGCCTCGACAGCGGCATCGAGGTCCGCTTCGTCCCCGTCGCCGCCGACATCCATTTCACGCACTACAAGCCGTTCTTCATGCGCGAATGCTGGGAACGTCACTCGCCCGACGCCGCGCAGCTCTACTACTTTGACCCCGACATCGTCGTCAAAGCGCCGTGGTCCGTGTTCGACCGCTGGGCCGCCGACGGCGTCGCGCTCTGCGAGGACGTCAACAACTACATGCCCGCGCGCCATCCGATCCGGCTCGCGTGGTCCGACTTCCTGCAAGACCGCCGGCTCCGCACCGTCCGCGCGCTCGACCGCTACTACAACGCCGGCTTCGTCGGCCTCCCGCGCACCTTCGCCAGCCTCCTCGACACCTGGGCGCAAATCATCCACTTCGCCGAAGAGGAGATCGGCTCGCTCGACACCATCAAGGTCGACCGTCCCAACGCCCTGCTTCACACCCCCGATCAGGACGCGCTCAACATGGCGCTCATGGTGACGGAACTCCCCGTCAACGGCGTCGGTCCCGAAGGCATGGACTTCGCCGCAGGTGGTCATCTGATGTCTCACGCCATCGGCCGTCGCAAACCTTGGCGCGGCGGCTTTCTCAAGGACGCCCTTCGCGGCAAACCGCCGGGCAGCGCGCAGAAAACGTTTTTCCGCTTCGCCGAAAAACCGCTGCGCCTCTTCCGCCCCGGCGAACTCGCGCGCCTCAAGCTCTCCCTCTCCTCCGGCGCCTTGCTGGGCCGTATCTACCGTCGCGCCTGAGCGCCATCTCGATCCGCCGCCACGTGAAACTCGTTTTCCTCTGCTCTTCGCTCGCTCCCGGTCGCGACGGCGTCGGCGACTACGTCCGCCAGCTCGCCGCCGCCTGCGCGAAACTCGGTCACGTCTGCCTGCTGGTCGCGTTGCACGACAGGCACCTTTCCGCATCCACCGCGCTGATACAACGCGCCGACGAGGTCCGTTTCTCCGCCGCGCTCCCCTGGCCGAAACGCGAGAAAATGCTTCACGAGCTCCTCGCGAATTTCGATCCGCACTGGGTGAGCTGGCAGATGGTCGCCTACGGCTTCGATCCCAAAGGCATCCTTCCCGCCGGCGTCTTCCGCCTCGCGGCCGCCGCCCGCCGCTGGCCGAACCACGTGATGCTCCACGAGCTCTGGCTGGGCCTCGCGCAATCCGACCGGCTTCGTCCGCGCCTCGTCGGCGCCCTGCAACGCCGCAAGCTCCTCCTCTTCCTGCGCCGCTTGCGCCCCGCGAGTCTTCACACCACCAACCCCGCCTACCAGCTCGCCCTCGCCCATCACGGCTGGCCCGCGGAACTGCTGCCGCTCTTCGGCAACATGCCCGTGTTGTCCGTGAAACCTTATCTCGCGCGCGCCGAACTCGCCGAACTCGTCGGGCCGTTGCTGCCGCCCGAGCCGCGCTGGATCGGCACGATCTTCGGCACGATCCACCCGCAATGGAATCCCGAGCCCACGCTCGCGTTTCTTCGCGCCGCTTCCGTCGAAGGCCGCCGCCCCGTCGCCCTCGTCGCGCTCGGTCGCGCCGGCGCGCACGGCGATCGCCTGCTCGAACGTCTCTCCCGCGGCAACTCCGGCATTCGCGTCTTCGCCCTCGGTCCGCAGCAGCCCGAAAAAATCTCCCGCCTCATCCGCGCGTCCGACTTCGGCATCGCCACCCATCCGTGGGCGCTCATCGAAAAAAGCGGCACCACCGCCACGCTCCTCGAACATGGCCTGCCGGTGCTCGTGCCACGCGACGACTGGCAGCCGCGCCACGGCTCGATCGATCACGCGCCCCGCGATCCGCTGCTCCGCCGCCTCGGCGATCTCCCCGCCGCGGAGTTTCCGCAGTGGCTCGGCCTGCGTCGCGAGCCCGCCGCCTTGCTGCCTTCGCTCGCCCATCAGTTTCTCGCGCAGCTCGACGCCCCTGCCGCCGGCGGCGCCTTGGTCGCATGAAGATCCTGTTCTACGCTCCCCAGATGGCCGCGTTCGGCGGCATGGAACGCCATGTGTGCGATCTCGCCGGCGTCCTCGCCGCGCGCGGTCACGCCGTCACCCTCCTCACCACGAGCAACTCCCTCGGCCCCGAACTCCGTTCCTCGCTCGCCGCGAGCAACGTCTCCCTGCGCGAACTCGCGCGTCAGCGCGGCGCCGCCGGCAAAGTCACCAAAGGTCTCTGGCTTCTCCGCGAATCGCTCCGCCGCGACCCGCAGCCGTGGGATCTCATCTACACCAACGGCCAGAGCGCCCTCGCCCGCCTGCCCTGGCTCGCCGCGCGGCCGCACACTCGCATCGTTCATCATCACCACACCGCGGCCGACGCCAGCGAACAAGCCACGTGGTCCGGAAGCTTCCGCCGCGTCCTCCGCGACGCCCCCGAACTCGTCGCCTGCTCGCGCGCCACACAACAAGCCATCGCCGCCGCGATCGGTCGTGGCGACGTCTCTTTTCTACCCTACCTCACGCGCTGCCCCGTTTCCGCCGAACAGGTCGTCGAACGCACTTACGCCCCGTCCGACAACCTGAACTTCGGCTTCATGGGCCGGCTCGTGGCCGAAAAGGGCATCGCCGATCTCTGCGAACTCAGCCGTCGCGCCGACCTTCGCGGCATCACCTGGCACATCCACGGCTCCGGCCCGCATTTCCCGCCCGACTACTTCCGCAACTTCCCCAACGTCGTCTACCACGGCGCCTACAAATCCGGCGCCGAACAGGCCGCGCTTCTGCGCCAGCTCGACGCCCTCGTCCTCTTCTCGACGCACAACGAGGGCATGCCGCTCAGCCTCATCGAAGCGATGTCCGCCGGGCTGCCCTGGATCGCGACCGACCGCGGCGGCACGCGCGAAATCGCCCTGTCGCCGGACAACAGCATCGTCGTCGAACAACCGCATAGCGTCGCCACGCTCGCGTCCGCCGTCGGTCGCCTCGCCGCGCGTATCCGCCGCGGCGCTACGTCGCGTCTCGCCCAACGCGCCGCCTACGACCGCGCGTTCGCCCCTCCGGTCGTCTCCGACGCCTGGTGCGCGTTCTTCGAAAACCGCCCGCTCGCGCTCGCCTCCGCCTGATGGACTCGACCTTCCAGCACTCCGGCCTCGCGCGCGCCGAGTTCCTCGCTCTCGACGTCCGCGACTTCTACGGCCGCTCGGGCCCCGGCGCTCCGCACACCGAGGCATCCCCCGCGCGCACCGATTCGGGCGCGGCCGTCACCAGCACCGTCCTCGTCAACACCTTCAATCACGAGCGCTTCATCGAGGAGTGCATCGACTCGCTCCTCGTCCAGACCGTTCTCCCCAACGAGATCATCGTGCATGACGACGGCAGCACCGACAACACCGTCGCCCTGCTCCGCCGCTACGGCAGCCGCATCAAGCTCATCGAGACCCCCGCCGCTCGCGAGCCCGCCTACGTCCGCCAGGTCCGCGCCATCGAACGCTCCTTCGCCAACTCCTCCGGACGCCTTGTTTTCCTGCTCGATGGCGACGACCGGTTCAAACGCGACAAGGTCGAGCAATACGTCTCCACCTTCGTCGCCAATCCCGACGTCGCGCTCATCCAGTCGCCGATGACCAAGATCGACGAACACGGTCGCGTGCTCGGCACCAACCTCGAGCCGCGCAAGCACGTCGTCGAACACCTGAAAGCCATCTACCGCCACCAGGACGTAGACTTCTACTATCCGAGCAGCTCGCTCGCATTCTCGCGCTCCTATCTCGAATGCGCGTTGCCGCTCGATCTCTCCGACGGTCATCCGCTCTGGGCCGACACCCGCCTCAGCATCGTCGCACCTTACTTCGGTCGCGTGATCACCCTGCCCGACGTGCTCACCGACTGGCGTCGCCACGTGGGTTCCGACTCCGTCCGCGCGCGCAGCCGCCGCCTTCAACTCCAGCAAACGCTCATGCGCACCCGTGTCTTCAACCACTTTTGCCGCCGTCACGGCCTTCGCACCATCTCGCCGTGGCGCAACGCGCGGTTCTACCTCCAGCTCCTGCGCTTCTCCCTCCCCGACACCGCCTATGCCTTGATCCACCGGCGCGTCTATCCGCGCGCTGCTTATCCGGTCTGATCTCGCGATGATTTCTCCGCGCAAGATCGCCAAGGCCTTCCTTTTCCATGCCCGCGGAGCTCGCATCCGCGCGCTCGCCGCCCCTCGTCGCGTCGGCTGGCTCCGCCGTCGTCTCCGCCTCCCGCGCAACGAAACCTTCGATCCGTTCTCCGGCGAAATCCTCCGCGGTGTCACCGTCACGCGGCTCGACGACGCCTCCACCTGGCATCGCCCTCTCCCGGCGATCTTCGGCCGCGATTCCGCCGCGCTCGCGTTCTTTTCCGCGCGCACCGTCGAAAACATCGCGCCGTCCTGCGTCGCCGAATTCGAAAACGGCATCGCCTGGGGCCATCCCACCGGCGGCGTCTTCACCGGCGACGGCCGCTTCGTTCCCGCGTTCACCCACGATCCCTGCGGCGCCGCGCGTCACACCGTCTGGACGCGGCTGCACCTTCCGCCCGCCCGACATTTCCCCGGTCGTATCCTTTATTTGGTGACGCCCGAGGCGACCGACAACTTCCACCATTGGATGATCGACCTGCTTCCGCGCCTCGGCCTCGTCCTCCGCGCCGGCTACCGCCTCGAAGACTTCGATCGCGTGATCGTCAACCACGTCAACCGCCGCTTCCAACGCGCCACCCTCGAGCACCTCGGCATCCCCGCGGAAAAACTCCTCGCCGCCCACGACTCCCTCTGGATCCGCGCCGACTCGCTCGTCGTGCCTTCGCTGAAAGCGTCCAACCAAACCTTCCCCGCTCCGGACGCCGCCTTCCTGCGCGACGCGTTCCTTCCGTCCGACACCGCAACGCCTTTCCGCCGCATTTTTCTCAGCCGCAACGACGCCGGCTTCCGACGTCTCGCCAACGAGGCCGGGCTCGTTCCCCTCCTCCGCGCCCACGGCTTCGAAATCATTACGCCGGGAAAACTCGACCTCGCCGCGCAAGCCCGACTCTTCGCCGAAGCCGCGATCATCGCCGGTCCCGCCGGCGCCGCGTTCGCGAACCTCGTCTTCGCCACGCCGGGCACGCGCGTGATCGAGATCACTCCGCCCGGTTGGTTGTCGGCGTTTCATTGGATGATCTCCACGCGCATCGGCCTCGATCACACGCTTCTCCTCGGCGAGGGTCGCGTGATGCGCGACGTGCCCGACGTCGCCGACCGCGAACGCGACATCGTGGTCGATCCCGCAAAGTTCTCCGCGCTCCTCGAATCGCTCCCCGCGCCGCTCCAGCCGTATCGCCAGCCCGCATGATTCTTTTCTCGCATCCCACCGGCAACGCCAACGTCCGCCACGCCGCGCTCGGCCTCCACCGCGCCGGCCTGCTCGGCGAACTCTGGACGTGCGTCCACTATCGCGAAACCCCGCTCCTGCGCCGCATCGTCCCCGGCCCGATCGCCCGTCAGCTCCGGCGACGCGTTTTCCCCGCCGAGCTCTCCGACGTCATTCGCACGTTCCCCCTCCGCGAACTCGGCCGCCTGCTCGCTCCGCGCGCCGGACTGCGCTCTCTCGTCCGCCACGAACAGGGCCCGCTCAGCGTCGACGCCGTCTACCGCTCGCTCGATCGCAAGGTCAGCCAGCGCCTCGCCGATCCTCGCTTCACCGCCGTCTACGCTTACGAGGACGGCGCGCGCGAAAGCTTCCGCACCGCTACGCGCCACGGCCAGCTCCGCATCTACGACCTTCCGATCGGCTACTGGCGCGCCGCCCGTTCGATTCTGCAGGAGGAAGCCGAACTCCAACCCGAATGGGCGTCGACGCTTCACGGCAACATCGACAGCCCGCAGAAAACCGCGCGCAAGGACGCCGAACTCCACCAGGCGAACCTCGTCATCGTCGCGAGTTCGTTCACCCTGCGCACGCTCGAACACGCGCCCGACTTCAGCGGTTCCGTCGTGATGATTCCCTACGGCGCCCCGCGTCTCGAAACGCCGCCGCCGCCGCGCGAAACCGCTCGCCACCGCGACGCGCCGCTCCGCGTGCTCTTCGTCGGTTCACTCGGCCAGCGCAAGGGCCTCAGCTACCTCTTCGACGCCGCGCGTTCGCTCGGCCCCTCCATCGAACTCACCATCATCGGCTCGCGTCCGTTGACCGCCTGCGCCGCCCTCGATCGCGAACTCTCCCGCGTCCGCTGGATCCCCAGCTGCTCGCATCGCGAAGTGCTCGCCGAAATGGCCGCGCACGACGCCTTCGTTTTCCCGTCCCTGTTCGAAGGCTTCGGCCTCGTGCTGCTCGAAGCCATGGCCATGGGCCTCCCCATCATCACCACGCCGCACACCGCCGGCCCCGATCTCATCACCGACGGCGTCGAGGGTTTCATCGTGCCGATCCGTTCGTCCACCGCGCTTGCCGAACGCCTCGATTTGTTGCGCCGCAATCCCGACCTGCGCGCCGACATGTCCGACCGCGCGCAACTCCGCGCCCGCGAATTCACCTGGGAGCAATACGGCGAGTCCCTCGCCGCCTGCGTCTCCTCGACCCTCGTCCGCGCCTGACATGGAGAAGACGATCAAATTCCTCATCTGGGTCTACGTGGTGCTGCTCATCTTCGAGGGCGCGCTGCGCAAATGGGTCCTCCCCTCGCTCGCCGACCCGCTTCTGATCGTGCGCGACCCCGTCGTCCTCGCCATCTACGCCGCCGCGTTTTTTCTCCGGACGTTTTCCTTTCAATGGCTTCGTGATCGCGACCGCCGCGCTCGCGATCGCCTCCGCGGGCGCGAGCATCGTGGGCGGCCAGTCCAACCCGCTCGTCATCGCCTACGGCATTCGCATCAACTACCTGCACCTCCCTCTCATCTGGATCATGGCGAACGTCCTCACGCGCAAGGACGTCGAGCGCCTCGGCTGTTTCCTCCTGCTCGTGGCGATTCCAATGACGCTCGTCATGATCATGCAATTCCAGTCGCCGATGAACGCGCCCATCAACCGCGGCATCGGCGGCGGCGAGGGCGGACAAATCTTCGGCGCGATGGGCCGCATCCGCCCGCCCGGCTTCTTCTCCTTCATCACCGGCCCGCAGGTGTTCTACCCGCTCGTCGCCGCGTTCTTCCTGCATCAAGCCACCGCCAACCGCCGCCTCTGGTGGCCCGTTCTCATCGCTTGCGGCCTGGCGGTGATCGTCGCGCTGCCCGTCTCGATCAGCCGCACCGCCATGCTCGCCACCGCCATCGTCGGCGGAGTGTTCGTCCTGAGCATGTCGCGCGCCGGCATCGGTCTCGGCTCGAAATTCAAAACCATCCTCACGCTCGGCGTCGTCGCGGTTGGCGTCTCCTTCCTCCCGATCTTCGACGAAGCGCGCACCGTGTTTCTCTCCCGCTGGGTCACCGCCGCCGGCGGCGAGGACCGCGACGCCTGGGGCGGCATCATCGGCCGCGTCCTCGGCGGCTTCACCCAACCGTTCTACTGGGCGTCGATGGCTCCATTTTTTGGATACGGCATCGGCGTCGGCTCCAACGTCGGCGCACGGCTCCTCTCCGGCCGCATGGGCTTCCTTCTCGCCGAGGACGAATGGGGCAAGATCTTCCTCGAACTCGGCCCGGTCATCGGCGGCGCGTTCATCGCGTTCCGCGTGTTCCTCGTCCTGCATCTCGGTTTCAAGTCCCTCAACGCCCTCTTCCAGCATCGCGACAACCTCCCGATCCTCCTATTCTCCGCCGCCGCGATTCCCATCGCGCTCAACCAATGGGCCCCGCCCACGCTGCTCGGTTTCGCCGTGGTCGGCGGCGGCCTCGTTCTCGCCTCGCTCAACGAAGACAGCGACGAAGACGACGAGGAGCAGGACGAAGAGGCCGAGACCGAAGACGACGACGCAAACGCCACCCGCCCCCCGCCGCTCGAAACCGCCCCGCCCATCCCCTTGCGTCCGCGCTATTGATCCTCCGCCATGCGCATCCTCCTCATCGGCAATTTCGCCCCCGACCGTCAGGAAAGCATGCTGCGTTTCGCGCGCCTCCTCACGACCGGCCTCCGCGCGCGTGGACACGAGGTGGCCACGTGGTCGCCCGAACCTCGCCTCGTCCGCCTGCTCCCCGGCTACCGCTATCGCGGCCCCGTGAAATTCGTCGGCTACGTCGACAAATTCCTGCTCTTCCCGCGCAGCGTCCGCCGACGTCTCCTGCGCGAGCGCCCCGACGTCGTCCACATCGTCGATCATGCGAACTCCGTCTACGCGCCGCTCTTCGCCAACCAGGCCGTCGTCGCGACCTGTCACGACCTTCTGCAGATCCGCGCCGCGCGTGGCGAATTCACCCAGCACCGCGTCTCCGTGCTCGGCCGCCGCTACCAGTCCTGGATTCTGCAAAACATCGCCCAACTGCCGCACGTCGTGGTGCCGTCCGAACAAACCTCCCTCGACCTCACGCGCCTCACCGGCCTCCCCCGCGAACGCATGTCGATCATCCCGCTCGCGCTCAACTTCCCTTACCAACCGCTCTCCGCTTCCTCCGCGCGTCTCGCGATCGGCCGCATGCTCGTCGAACGCGGCCTCCCGCCCGGCCTGCTCGAACACGGCGGACGCGGCTTCCTGCTGAACATCGGCGGCGGCCAATGGTATAAAAATCGCGAGGGCCTCCTCGCTCTCTACGCGGAGCTGCGGCGGCTGATGAACCCCGCGCCCCGGCTCGTCATGGTCGGCAAGCCGCTCGCGCCTCATCTGCAGGTGATGCTCCATCGCCTGAATCTCGGCGACGATGTCGTGCATCTCTCGAACCTCTCCGAACCGCAATTGCAGGCGCTCTACTCGGTCGCCGAAGCACTGCTCTTTCCTTCCTGGCACGAGGGCTTCGGCTGGCCGATCGCCGAAGCGCAAGCCTGCGGTTGTCCGGTTTTCACCTCCGAACGCGCCCCCATGACGGAGGTCGGCGGCGACGCCGCGTGCTACCTCGATCCCGCGGATCCTCATGAATCCGCGCGTCGCATCGTGCTCGCCTGGTCGCGGCGCGCCGACATGTCCCGCCGCGGCCTCGAACGCGCCGCTCGCTGGAGCGAGCCGCTGATGTTCGATCGTTACCTCTCGGTCTACGCGAAACTCTCCGCCGCCAGCGCGCCGCTCGCCGCCGCATGAAATTCCTGCGTCTCATCGCCACCATGGATCCGCGGCACGGCGGCCCGTCCGCCGGCCTGCGCGCCATCACGCCTTCGCTCGAAGCGCTCGGCCATGCCACCACGTTCGTCACGCTCGACGCGCCCGGTCGCGCCGCCGGATCCACCGCCGGCGCCGAGGTGATCGAACTCGGTCCCGCACGCGGCGCTTACGCGTTCGCGCCGCGCCTGGAACCGTGGCTTCGCGCCAACGCACACCACTACGACGCCGTTTTCATTCACGGTCTCTGGCAACATCACGGTCGCGTCGCATGGCGCACGCTTCGTCGCACCCGCACGCCGTATTTCGTCTTCCCGCACGGCATGCTCGATCCGTGGTTTCGCCACACGTATCCACTCAAGCACGCCAAGAAATGGGTGTATTGGCAGCTCTGCGAACGCCACGTGCTGCGCCACGCCGCCGCCGTGCTGTTCACGTGCGAAGAAGAGCGCCGGCTCGCACGCGAAAGTTTCTCCCCTTACTCCTGCCGCGAACGCGTCGTCGCCTACGGCACCGCCGCGCCTTCGGGCAATCCCGACCACGAGATCGCCGCCTGGCGCGCTTCGTTGCCCACCCTCGGCAAACGTCCGTTCTGGCTTTTTCTCGGTCGTCTTCACCCGAAAAAAGGCGCCGACGTCCTCCTGCGCGCTTATGCCGAACTCGGCCGCTCCGCCACGCGCGAACTTCCCGCACTCGTCCTCGCCGGCCCGTTTTCCGATCCCGCTTATCGCGCGCAACTCGAATCCCTCGCCGCCGCGCTCCCGCCCCGTTGCCGCGCGTTTTTCCCCGGCATGCTCGAAGGCGATCGAAAATGGGGCGCGCTCCGCAGCGCCGAAGTGTTCGTGCTTCCTTCCCACCAGGAAAATTTCGGCATCGCCGTCGTCGAGTCGCTCGCCGTCGGCACGCCGGTGCTGATTTCACGCAAGGTGAACATTTGGGACGCGATCGAGTCCGAACGCGCAGGACTCACCGATATCGACGACGACGCCGGCACCCTTCGCCTGCTCCGTCGTTGGGAGGAACTGAGCCCTGCTCATCGTTCGCACATGCAAGCCGCCGCCACCGCCCTCTTTCGCCAGCGCTACGAAATCAGTCGCGTTGCGCGCAGCCTGATCGAGGTCGTCTCACCTTTCGTGCGCGGCTCTCGAGACCCTTCCCATGATCCCCGCGCCCTCGCCCGTTCGCTCCGCTGATCTCTTCGTCGAAACACCGTCGCCGACGAACGACGATCGCATCGAGTTCGCCTGCCGGCTCGTCGAGGCGAAGTCTACACGCCGGCTCTGGTTCCGCTTTCCGCGCGCCAACGCGTCGATGCTCTCCACGCGCGCGGACCCCTTCGTTCTCGCGACACTCGTCTACGCGATGGGCCGCCTCGATCGGCTGCACGTTCACGGCACCGTCTCCGACGGACTGTTCGCCAACCTCGCCGACTTTCAGGACGCCTTCGCCTCCTTCCAACGTCAGTCTCCCGCGCCCATCGAGTTCAGCGCCGACGAAATCGCGCCCGCTCCTCGCCGGGGTTCGGACGCCGGCGGGATCACCGCGTTTTCGGGCGGCGTCGACAGCTGCTTCAGCGCCTTCCGCCACACCTCGCTTTCGCCCCTCGCTCCGAAGCGCCCCTTGCGCGCCGCGCTGATGATGCACGGCTTCGACATCCCGCTCGCCCGCCAGGCGGTGTTCGAGCGCGCCGCCGAACGTTCACGCCGCATGATCGACGACGCCGGTCTCACCTTCTTCGCCGGCTCCACCAATCTCCGCGAACTGCCCGTTCCCTGGGAAAAAACCTTCGCCACCGCCGTCGCCGCCAGCCTCTCGTTTTTTCACCCCGCCTTTTCCTTCGGACTCGTCCCGTCGTGCCACGACTGGTCGCACGCGCATTTCGACAACGGCTCGAATCCCGTCACCGATCCACTGCTCTCCAGTTTCTCGTATCAGATTATCCACGACGGCACCCGCTACGGCCGCATCGAAAAACTGCGCCACCTCGGCCGGTGGCCCGCCGCGCTTCGCGATGTCCGCGTCTGCTGGCAGGGCCAGGAGCTCGACCGCAACTGCTGCCGCTGTGAAAAATGCCTGCGCACGATGCTGATGCTTCGCGTCGCCGGCGTGCCCGACGCCCCCGCATTTCCCGAGCCCATCGACCTCGGCGCCGTTGAACGCGTCTCGATCCGCAGCAAAGGCGGTCTCGATGAATTCGACTACCTGCTCTCCGAAGCGCGCCGGCTCGATTTGCGCGAACCCTGGATCGCCCCCGCCGAGCGGGCGCTGAGTCGCAACCGTCGTGCCCGCGCCTTTCGCGAAGCCGCCCGCTCTGTCGCCCACGCTCTTCCGCCGTCGCTGCGCGATCTCGCCGCGCGTCCCGGCCGCCGCCTCTTCGGCCAGCCGAGCCCCCCATCTCCGCTCGCATCCACCGTTTCTTCGCCCTCGCCCTGATGCCGCCCACTCTCTCCAGGAATGGCGCGCTCGCGCAACTGCTCTCCGACTATCGCGGTCGCGAAGTCGTCGCGCTGCTCAATCGCGGCAATCGCGGCGACGGCGTGATTCACCTCGGCGGACGCCAGTTCTTCGCGAGTGTCGGGATCGCGCCGCGCGAGTTTCACGAAACCGACGACCTCGGCGGCATGCACGGCGACGTCCTGCTCATCTACGGCGCCGGCGCGTTGTCGCGCGGCACCCATTCGCTCCCGCGCGTCCTGCGCACGATCGCCCCGCGCTTCTCCGAGATCGTCATCTTGCCGTCTTCGTTCGATCTGAGCGAACCCGCCGTGCGCAACTTCGCGCAGAGCTGGGACCGCAAATACAGCGTCTTCTGCCGCGAACTCGTCAGCTTCGATTCGCTCCGCAAACTCGGCGTGAAACCGAAGGTCTTGCTGCTCGGCCACGACCTCGCCTTTCACCTCGATGTCAGCCGCTGGGCCGCCCGCCCCGCCGAAGGCTCCGCAGGACTCTTCCGCCACGACAACGAGGCCGCTTACGGCCGGCTTCCGCGCGATCTCGACGTCATCGAGGACGCTTCCTACGGCTCCGACGCCGAGCCGGAGAAGCTCCTCGATTTCGTCTCACGCTTCGCGGTGGTCCACACCGATCGCTGCCACGGTGCGATCACCGCCGCGATGATGGGCCGCAAGGTCACGTTTTATCGAAACAACTATTTCAAGAACCGCGCGATCTACGACCACAGTCTCGCCGCAATGCCCCACGTGCGCTTCGTGAACCGCACGCCGTTCTCGTTCGCGCAGTTCACGCGCGCGCTCTACTGGAGTCGCATGCGCCCGGTCGAGATGAAGGTGCGGCGCGTCTTCCAGGGCAAACCCCGGCCCGCGCGCCCGTCCTCGTCCGTTCGCTACGAAACCCGCTGAACGCCTGCTCACGGCTCGGCCGCACGTTCCGGCCAGCGCCCTTCGCGTCCGCTTCCATCGACGGCGGTGACCACATAGCAGGCCTCCTTCTTTGCGCCCGCGTCGACGAAGCGCGTCGAGGTGATCGGCTTCCCCGGTGTCTCCGCGTGGGGCGAGTTCAACCACCGATACGGCCCGCCCGGCGTATCCGACCGATAAATACGATATCCGCTCGCCCCGGACGCCGCCTCCCACGCGATCTCGGTCTCGCGGGCGCCACGCTGCACGCGCACCCGGGTCGGCGCGTCCAACAATTCGGGTCGTTCGTAACGCGACGGCCCTTCGCGGACCAGCAAGTCCGCGAGCACGTAAAACGTCAGGTCCGGCCAGTTTTTCCAGCGCCCCTTGAGCGAATGCGTGTAGTGCAGCGCCTCCGTCGCGCCCACCGCTCCCGCCTCCTCCGGCTTTTCGAGCAGCCGGATGTAAGGCGCCGCCGACCAGCCGAGCCAGCGATGCGTGTGCGCCTGCCCGCGGTAGAAATTCGCGCGCGCCAGTCCCGGCAGCTCCGCTTTGTGATTCGCCGCCGGCCCGTGATAAAGATCCGCCATCACGTCGACGCAGTCGGTGAAACGTGAATACGCGAGCGGATGCAGTCCGAGGTCCTCGTTGCCCAGGATCTCCGTCGCCCGCAGCCAGAAGTCGCAGATCGCCTGATACAGATAATCGGTTTGATCCGGCCGCGTCGCGGGCGCGCCGGTATACGGCCTCTGCCCTCGTCCGAAAACTCCCAGCACCGCCGGCGCCGTCGCCAGATCACGGTAAAAACGCACCAGCTCCGCATCCCCCGCTTTCGCGCCCGCCGTCAGCCCAAACAGCACGGCCCCCATCTGCATGTTCAACGTGCGGTTGAAACAGTCGACGTAAGGACTTCCGCCCGCGTCGACCATCCCGCCGACGCGGCGCACGCCCCGCGCCATCGCGAGATTCACCTCGGTCACCCGCGACGGCGCGTCCATGAACGCCGCCAGCGCCGCCGCCGCGCTTTGCGTGTAGGTCACATGATACGGATCGAGCCCGCCATACGCGCGGCCTTTCTCGTGCTCGAGCACCTTCCGCTGCCCGTTGTTGGTGATCTTCGCTCGCGCATTTTCCGCGCCGCGCACGAGCGCGTCCGCGTCCGCTTCCTTCTCCTTCGGCCCCTGCGTCAGGATCTTCATTGCGCGCGCCTCGTCGCCAAGCACGAGTGCCCGTCCCGCCTCCTGTCGCCAGCCGATCGGCTTCATCTCCCGCACGACCTGCTGCAACGCCGGATGAAGATCGTCGAATGTCACGCCCGGCTCGTCGACCACCGCAACCAGCGGCTGCACGTGCTCGCGATATTTCGACCACAACGCCTCCACGCTCGCGTCGCCGTTCACCGGAACGAGCCGCACCTCCGTCCAGAACGCGAACAACGAACTTTTCTCCCCTTCTTTTCCTCGCCGCAAATTCCGCTGACCGTGCAGCGAGACGGTGTCGCCGTCGACGCCCCACCGGCCATTCCCGCCGCCGACCACCAACGGCACGGCGAGCAGCGCCTTCTTTCCGGGCTCGTCGGCCAGCGCGGTCAAATCGTAGGCATGCTGCGCCCGCAGCGGATGACGAATTCCCGCCGGCACCCGCACGACTTTCAACGCGCCGCCGCGCGCCGCCGTCACGCGTCCTTCGAGCAACCGGTTCTCCTTCACCACGGCCGCGTCTCGACGACTTGGATACACCGCCGTCGTCACGACCACTTCGCGCCCGTCGCGCGGAATCCGAAACTCCTGCTCGAGTTTCGTCTCGTCGGGCCCCGTCCAGCGCACGCGCATTTTTCCAAACAAAGGCCCCTCCGCCCACTCCACTTCACGCTCGGAGGTCCCTCCGTCGAAGGAAACTCGCTGCGCTTCCTGTCCTTCGCCTGCCGGCAATTCGATTTCGATGCGAGGCGCCGCTCCCTGGCCGCCAAACTCCCACTTCGCTCCTTCCACCTCGATCGTCCGCAGTTCACCCCCTTCGCTAAACGTCACCGCGCCCCGGTCCGTCGCGAAACGAATCTCTCCCGTTTTCGCATGCGTCGCCTTCGCATCTCGCGTTTCCGATGTTCCACCAGAATTGCCCAAAAGGTGATAGCGACGGCGTTCGCCCGCTTCGAGCCCCGCACGGAACCATAGGTGAGCCCTCGCTACTCCCCCATCGGGGCCGCGCCGGATGTCATCGGCTTGAAACGGCACCGGCTTCTCCGCGCCATCGACTTGCGCTACGATCGCCAGCTGCTCGATCTCACGGCACTCTCCGGACGCGAAAAACACCGGCACGCGCACGAGATCGCCGACGCGTTTCACACCCGCGCGCTCTTCGACGTTGATGATGCGAAGGATGCGGTTCGCTTCTCCGGGCCGCTCTTTCAGCGGCTCCGAATAACTGACCGGCGCCGACGCAAAAACCGCCGCGTTGGGCGAAGCCGGCGCGGCGGCCGTGCTGCAAATAGCGAGCAGCAGTGTAGTGATTTTTTGAAGACGGCGCCGGTGGCCCGCGGAACCGGACCGGACAGCACCTCGTGAGCCGCGGCTGGCAGCGGCGAATTTGAGGTCGTTCATCGCCCCACGCGACCGCGTGCGAGAAGGGCTGTTCCGACCTGCTTTTTACTCGTTTCCCCTATGATCTGATCGGGGGATAAAGTCTCCCAATCCACTTGTTGAGCAAGCACCTGCAAAACATCCTTTCCTCGCCCCTCGATGACGAGCGGCATGGCAACTGATTGCACAAACCAAAACCAAAACCAATGCACACTCGCATTAGTTCAGTAATCGCGGCAGCCTTCGGGCTGGCGCTCACGTTCTCCGCGGCGAACGCACAGCTCCTGCTGAGCGGCTACACCACGGGTTCGTTCGTCGACTTGGCGGAGGCCAACACGACGGTGGAGAATCAGCCCGACGGAAGTTGGGCCAAGTTCTCGACCGGCATCCCGTGGGAAGACTCCAGCCAGTCGATCATCGAGTTCTCGAACGCCGCGTTCAACAACGTGGGGTCCGGTGAACTGATCCAAGCCGGTCTCTTCGAGATCACCAACGGCATGACGCTCCTCGGTTCCGGTGCGCCGACAGCCCAGTTCAACCTGGGTCTTCAGCTCACCGCGCCGGAATGGCAGGCCGTCGCGCTCACCACGATCATGTTCCACATCGACCACACGCCGAATGGCGAGGGTGGTATTCCGGACACGTTCTCGGTTTCCTTCGACCAACCGGACCCGATCAAGATCGGCGACTACCTGGTCAAGTTCCACGTGAACTTCGAGCCGACGCACTTCCAGATCGGTGAGAACGAGTCGGTGCAGCGTGGTGATGTCACGGTGACGTTCACGCCTGTCCCCGAGCCCTCCACCTACGCCGCGTTCGGCGCCGCGCTGTTGGTCGGCTTCGTGGCCTACCGCCGTATCCGCGGCAGCAAGACGCTGCCGACGCTTCCGGCCGCCGTCTGATTGACGGCGCCGTTTCCCTTCAAGGCCGCTCCCGGTCGGGAGCGGCCTTGTTTGGACTTCCAACCGGCCGCCCTCCGCGGCCGGTTTCAGCTTCAACCTCCTCGCACCGATGGCGAATTTCCTCCTCGTCCACGACCCGGACCCGGTCCGACGCCAGTTCGTCGCGCTTCGCGCGCGCAGCCAGGTCGCTTTTCTTCCTCAACTTCGCGGCGAGTTGTTGCTCGCCCCGCACTACGCCGTCGCTTGGGCCGCCGCCGAGTCGGCTCCAGTCGACCAGCACCGCTCTTCTCAGCCGGACTCCACCGACTGCCTGCTCTTCGGTGAACCTTTCGACGACTCGGGCCGCCTTCTCACCGCCGCCGAAATCAGCCGCGCCCACGAAACGGTCTGGGACGCGCCGTCCGAGCGAAATGGATACTACGCCGCTCTGCTCGTGCACCCGCGGCTCGGCGTCCGCGTCGAAGCCGACGCGCTGGGCATCTTTCCCCTCTACTACTGGCAGCAAGGCGACATCCTGCTCGTTGGCAGCAGCCCCGAACTTTTCCGCTGTCACCCCGCGTTCGAACGCGCGGTCGATCCGCACGGCGTCGCGGCGCTTCTTCTCACAAGCGGACTTGTCGGCGGGCGGACCTTGTGGCGCGGCGTGCGTCGTCTCGGTCCCGATCACCTGCTCGTCCGCCCTCCCGGCGGATCGGCGCGCGAGATCGCTCCCCCGCCGCTCCACCCCGTCGACGTGCCGAAAAACGTCGACGCCCTCGTCGAACACATCGCGTCGCTCCATCTCTCCGCCCTGCAAGCCGGACTGAAAACCTCGCAGCAACCCGGCCTGCTGCTCTCGGGCGGACTCGATTCGCGCCTCCTCGCGGGTCTCGTATCCGACGCAGGAATACGCCCCGACTGCCTCACCTTCGGCCGGGCGCACGATCTCGACGCGCATTGCGCCACGCTCGTCGCCCGCGAGCTTCAGCTTCCCCAGACGATCTGGGACGTCTCGCCCGACGACTACTCGCGCTTCGCCTTGTCCAGCGTCACCTGGGAACAGCTCAGCGGCGGGCTCTACGCGTTGCCGATGGGTTGGAACACCTCCGTGCGTCCGCCCGGCGTGACGATGGACCGCATGGTCTGCGGCCTCACGCTCGACGCCGTCATCGGCGGCGCCAAATACGTCGCGACCGCCGACCGGAAATTGTCATTCGACGCCCTGCGCATCGCGCGCCTCGGCTATGCCCGCCGGCAACTTGGCGAATTGATCGCGGCGCCCGAACTCGCACGAGCGTGCGACGACATTCGCGACGAGCTCGTGCAGGAATACCNCNCCGCCGATCCCGCCGANCACCTGCGCGAATGGCGCATGAACCTCGCNCACCGCCAGCGCTTCGCCGTCGGCGCCTGCGCCTGGCGCTACTCGCTCTTCGCCTGGCCCGTCCTCCCCGCCCTCGACCGCCGGCTGATCCGGCTCGCCGCGCGCTTGCCGCACGAAATCACCCGCAAACGGGGCCTGCAAACACGCATGCTCGTCACGCGCTTCCCGCATCTCGCGCGCCTCGACCTCGATCGCAACTATCTCGACACCATCCCGCTGATCGGCACCCGGCGCTCGTTGCTCTTCGATCTCCAGCGTCGCGCGCGCAAGCTCGGCCGCCGCGCCCTCGCCTGGGCCGGTCGCGATCCGCGTTTCTACGTGCGCACGATGGAGTTCAACAGCCCCGGCTGGCGCATCGTGCGCGCGCTCGCGGACGAAGCGCGCGGCGCCGCCACGTCGTTGTTCCGCGCCGACCGCCTCGCGCAGGTCGTGCCGCCGTCGAGCGTCACCGTGCGCCGTATCCAGGATCCGATCACGGAATCCGCCCCTCTCAAAAACACCCTCGGACTCATGCTCTGGCTGAGACAACACGCCTGATTCGCTGTCCATTTCGCCGATGCGCAAAGTTCCCGTTTCCGTCCTGATCCCGATCCGCAACGAGGAGTCCAATCTCCCCCGCTGCCTCGCGTCCGTGGCCTGGGCGGATGAAGTGTTCGTCGTCGATTCGCAGAGCACCGATGCCTCCGAAGCCATCGCACGGCGTTTCGGCGCCGAGGTCGTGCAGTTCCGCTTCAACGGCGTCTGGCCCAAGAAGAAAAACTGGGCGCTCGAAAATCTCCCGTTCAAGCACGAGTGGGTGCTGATCCTCGACGCCGACGAGGTCATGCCGCCCGAATCCGCCGACGAAATCGCCGAGATCGTCGCTCACGACGGGCACGGCTGCACGGGCTACTGGATCAACCGCCGTTTCATGTTCATGGGGCGCTGGCTCCGCCACGCGTATTACCCGAACTGGAACCTCCGCCTCTTCAAACACCGCCTCGGCCGCTACGAACGGCTCGTGCAAGGGGCCACGCACAGCGGCGACAACGAGGTGCACGAGCATATCATCGTCAACGGCGCCACCGCGCGGCTGCGTTGCGAGATGGACCACTACGCCTTCGCGTCGATCGATGTCTTCGTCGAAAAGCACAACCGCTACTCCAACTGGGAAGCGCGCTTGGAACTCGAGCAAGGCCTCGATCAACATCGCGACACGACGCCGCAATCCGCGCCCGTTCGATTCCGGCGCACCTTGAAACGTCTCGTGCGCCGCATGCCCTGCCGCCCGTTGCTGCGGTTTATCTACGTCTACTTCTTTCAGGCCGGTTTCCTCGACGGCCGCGAGGGCTACATCTTCGCCCGCTTGCACGCCGTCTACGAATTTCTCGCGGTCGCCAAAGCCGCCGAGCTTCGCAAGCAGCGCGAAACGGAGCACACGCCCGGCGCCCCCGCTTCGGAAACCGCCGGCGCGATGGGCGGCGCGACGCGTTAGCTGTTTCGCTTCCCTGCTTCGCTCGCCGGCGTGCTACGCGATCAAAGTTCGCGAACGGCGAAGTCGCGCCAGTAGCGAACGCCGCTGCCATTGGCGATCAAGCCGTGGCGCGTCGCGTCGCGATTGAACTCCACTTCGAACGTGCCGAGCGTCACGCCGTCGACCACGAGCGTAATCGAGGAACCGGAGAGCCGCGCAACCAGCGTGTGGTCCACGGACGTCGAATACGCCACCGCGCCACTTGCGATCGAGCTCGTCGAGCCGTTGCTCGTTTTTTGGAGCATCCAGCGCGTGCTCGAAATCATGAATCGCAGATAGTTCGAGCTGTTCGTCGAGCGCAGCAGCAGGCCGGTGTTGTTGGAGCCGATCGCCACCGTCGTGCTCACTTCCCCATCCGCCGTTCCGCATTCGATCGTCGCATAACCGCTCGTGTTCGTCGTGACGGACGCGTTCGCCGCCATCTTGATCACACCGCTATGCACGGACCAAGCCGCGTCGTTCACCGCGATCCGATCGGGAGTCCGGCGATTCAAAAATTCTCCGCCTTCGAAAGAGTCGTCGATGAAAACGATCGCGGGCGCGGCTTCGGGCGTCGTTTCCGGTTCGGGTTCGGGCGTTTCCAACTCGAGTTCCGGAGCTTCGTCTTCCGGTGCGATTTCCTCCGGCACGGTTTCCTCCGGCGCCGGTGCTTCCACGGGCGTTTCCGCTTCGGGCTCGGGCTCCGGTTCGGGAGCCGGCGGGGGCGTCTGCGGTTCGGGCACGATGATCGTCGCAGGATCCACCAGCGCGCGCACCGTGGCTTCGCCGAACGCCACTTCCGTTTCGAGTTTGTTATAAACGCTGCGCTCGAACGTGAGCGGGAGCTTCACACCGCGCGCCACCATGTAGCCACGCAACGTCTCCTGGCTCGTGAGATCCGACGGTGCGTCACCGATGCTCGTCGCGAGCTGCAGGCGGGCGAAATACGGCGCGAAATCCGTCAGCGCTGCGCGGCGGCTCGCCGGAGCCGAACTCGACACCGACAGCGTCGCATGCAGCAGATAATCGGGCGTCGCCGGACGATCGCCATAGTTCTGATGGTAGTCGAAAACCGCATACGGCTCGCCCAGCCCCAGCGCGGAGATATCCGTCTTCATCGCGTTCTTGTGCACGATCACCGTGTCGATCCCGCGATTCTTCGACGGCACCGTCTCGCCCGTGTGCCAGTTGCGATTCGTGTCCTTGTTCGGCGCATAGGCCGTGCCGCGCCACAACCCCGCGAGCTCGCCGGTCGGGTTCACAAACGGATACACGACCGTCAAATACTGCGCGCGATAGGCCTTCGCTTCCGGCGTATCCGAATTCATGATCCAGTCCACCGCGGCCTTCAGCGCGACCTTGTTCTGACCTTCGTAAGGGTGCTGCCCGCTCACGAGCATCACGAGCTTGGTCGGATTGGCCGCCGGGTCCTTGATCACGAATCCGAACAACGGCATGTCCGGAATATCCCGGCTGAACGCCGCCGACGCCGGCGCCCCCGACTGGTAGCCAATGACAAACGAGCCCGGCAGCGCTTCGCTCGGCGTCGGAAACACGCGGGGATGCGTGAACACGTCCGCTTCCAGCCACTCGTAGAAATCTTCCACCGCCGCCCGCTCGTTGATCGAGACATAGACCACGTCGCGCGTGAACGGCGTGTGATTGCGGCCTTCCACCCGCCACGTCGACGCACCGCTGCCGGTGCGGGTGTAGGTGTCGAACGTGTTCCACACGGCCGGCTTCGGCTCGTAGCTCCACACCATCTTGATGTTCTGAAAAGAAACCGCGTCGCCGGAGAGAATCACCTTCCCGCTACCGGGCGAGGTCAGCGGCAACCGGAACGCCGGAGTTTTCCCCTGAACGCCGCGCACGGCGAACCACACCGTCCGCCACCGCGTGCCACCGCTCACCGCTTCGTTCGCGTGAGCGCGGGGGACGATTGTCACGGTGAGACCATCGAAGGTCGAGCGATCCGTATCCAGATTTCCACCATCCCGAGGCTCGGCAAAATGGCCGACGAATTTCTCGTGCGCGACGACGGAGCCGACGTGGAGGACTAGGGTGAAGAGAAGAACAACGAGGCGGTNAGACATGTGCGGCCGGTTTCGATGAGTGCAGTGCGTTTCGCACCGCTTTCTCGCCGGCCTTTATCGGCTCACACAATTCCCAACCTAGGAATCACCCCGGATTCACACTCGGTTAACACCTCCGATATGAATAGGCGGTAAATTCCCCATGAGCCGAACGGTAATTCTACCGAATGCGACAGGCTCACGCGCTGCGACGCCGGCCACGACCACGCAAGCGAGCATACCGCTCGCCCAATTCGCGTGTATCAGTCGACGCGCGACACGCGCGCGCCTTTCAGCTTGTCTTCGACCAGTGCCGCGATTCGCGCCTCCTCCGGCAACGCCCGGGAGGGATCGAACTTCTGCAACGCCTCCGCCGCATCCTCGCGCCGCTCCATGTCCGCGAGCACCGCGGCGCGCAGCAAAGCGATCGGCACCAGATCCGAAGGCGCTTCGCTCACCTGCTCGAGCACGTCCCACGCCTCCTTCGCGCGCCGCTGTTTCCACAACGAAAACGCATACACCGTCCGCCGGCGCGGATCCTCCGGCGCCGCGAGATACACCTCCTGCGCGGCCACATACGCGCGCGCCAGGTTTAACCCGCTCAACATGCTGTAGTAAGCGAGCTCGCACCGTTGCGTCTGATCACCCGGGTGCGCGGAGAGATACGCATTGAGCACCGCGACCATATCGCCCGTCCGTCCCACCGCGCGGTAGTGCCGCATCAATTCGGCAAACTGCTCCTCGTTGCTCGGATTGCCTTCGTAGAGCCGCGCGAGCGCATCGATGGCCTCGTTCTTCCACTCCCAACTCGACGCGATCGCGCGCAATTGCTGCAGCCGCGTCCGGTGCGTTCCCGCCGTGCCCATCGCCGTCCGCCAATACGAACGCGCCGCGCTTTCATCGCCCCGCTGCCGCGAAACATACGCGATCAGCGCCAGTCGCAGATGCTCGTGCTCGCCCCAACCGCCTTTTCGCAGATGCGTGGAAAGCCCCGCGACGTCTCCCATCGCGAAGAGCGAGTCCGCCGCCTGCATCTCCACCGTCGCGGCTTCGGGCGCGAGGTCCGGGACTCCACGCATCCAACCTTTCGAGCGGTCGATCTCTCCCCGCGTATCGAGCGCAAACAATCGCAACTCCTCCCCGCGCTGCCGATCGAGCCGCGCGATCTCCGTTCCCGTCGCCTCGACGAGGCGCCGCTCCTCCGGAAGAAACTTGGCCGCCCGGAATCCGCTCAACAGATCCGCCGCGCCGGCCGCATCGCCCGACTTCGCGCGAAACAGCGCGCGATACATCTGTCGTTCCGGCGACGCCAGCGCCGCGGGCCGCAGCGTTTCGAGCAGCGCCAGCGCTTCCTTCGGTTTGTCCTGCTTGTAGAGCGCGAGCGCCTGCGTGGTCACGAAGAACGGATTCTCCGGTTCCGCCCGGAAGTTCTCCCGCGCGTATTCATACGCCTTGGACAGATTCGCGTTCAGCAGCAGGCTCGTGTAGGCGAAGTTGTTCTTCATCATCGCGTCCTCCGGCGAAAACTCCACGAGTCGCGCATAGATGCGGTTGAGATTCGCCGTGCGGCCGTGGTGATGCTCCCACGCGATGAGCTGCCGGCTGATCGACTCGTTGCGCGGCATCAGCGCGAAGAGCTTCCACACGAGATCGTATTGCTCCGTCTGCCAGCCCCAGCGCGCGACCAGCGTCAACAGTTCGGAAATTTTGCGCGGACTGTCGCCCGCCTGGATGACCGCGAGCCGCCAGGCGTTGCCGGCGTCGGCGAAGCGCGAGGTCTTCCGCGCCGAGTAGGCGATGAACGCCTGCCGCATGAACTCGCGCTCGTTCCACGGCCCCGCCGCGAGCGTCTGATCCAGCCGCGCCCATTCACGCCATTCCAGGAACGACGCCGCGATCGCTTCCTGCACCGAGGGATTTTCCCGCGTCTCGCGCGGCAGCGAATCGAACCACTTGCGCGTTTCCATCGGCGATCCGGATTCACGCAGGTATTCCGCCAGCGCCACCACCGACGCCGGATCCTCGGCGAACTCCGTCTGCAACGTCTTGCGATACTCCTCCGCCCGGCTCTCGTCGCCATGCGCGAGGCCCGCGAGCACGAGGACTTTCTGCTCGCCGTTCAGGTCGTCGTTCTTGCTCAGGCGTTCCGCGTAGGCCAGCGCGCGCTCCGCGGATTTTGCGCTGATCGCGTCGCGCAACAAAAGCGACAGCGCACGGACGCGCAGCTCGGGGATCTCGCTCAGCCTGTCGATGCGTTCGCGCAGTTCGGTGTTCCGGCCTTCGCTGTCTTCCGCCAGCTCGAGTTCGGCGAGATCGAGTCGCGCCGTGTGATTGTCCGGCTGCAGATCGATCAGCGAATACAGATGCATCTTCGCCTTCACCGTCCGGCCCACGCCGAGATACGTCCGCGCCGCGAGTTCGTGAAATTCCGGGCTGTCCTTCGCCTCCGCCTGGGCGTTTTCGATCGCATCGAGCGCGGAACGCGTCACGCCGTGCTGCAGCGCGAGCCGGATGAGTTCGATGCGGCTCGCGAGCGTTTTGTCCAGTCGCGCGACGTTCTGCTGATAGTAGATCGCCTCGCCCGACTGCTTCGCCTTCGCGGCCTCGGTCGCGAGCCGCCAGTGCACGAGGCTGCGCTGGTTGTCGCGCAACGCCTGACGCGCCGTGAGCAGCGCATTGTCGTAGTCGCCGCTCTCCATGAATTGCCGCGTCATGCGCGCGAGCTTTTCGCCGCGCCAGTTTTTATAGGCGGGCCATCCATGATGCCGGGCGAGATAGTAGCCGCCCGGCACAACGACCAGGGCAATCACGCCGACGATCAGCCATCGGCGAAGGCGGGGGGCGGAAGCGTTGTTCATGGTAAGGAAAACACGGGACTGTTCGAAAGCAGTCGGGTGCGAGCGGGGTTGGGGTTTACAGCGAGGAAGGAAAGGCCGCGGCCGGGGCCGATTTGATGGAGATGATGTCGTGCAGCGTGGCCTGAAGCGTGTCGCGCGCCTCCGTCTGGCTCAGCGGTCCCGTCACGGCGACGCCGATGACGCGCTGACCGAGGTTGCGCTCGCCTCGCGCGACGGAACGCAAACGCTCCGTCGAGTTCGCCTGGCGATACACGACGCGATTGTCGTAGCTCGCTTCGTTGTCCTCCAGAATCGCGTGGAAGACATACACGTCGCGCCCGCTGTCATCGAACAAGTAAGTCACGAACGGAATCGTCAGATCGCCCACGCGACACACAAACGGCCCGGTCTCCGCCACCAGCTGCAGACCCGTCGCCGGCAGACACACCGTGGGATAGTGGCTCCCGGCGAGAAACTTCGACACACGCCCCGGCAGCCAGCGCAGATAATACATCTGCCAGCGATGGCCCTCCGACGTCTGCCACGACGCGAGATTGCCTTCGTTGTATTTCAACAACGCCCGCGAGCGCTCACCGAGCTCCGCCCGCTGAAACGCCGGGGCCTGCTCGGGCCACGCAAGATCCCACGCAATCGGCTTCGACGCCGCCCGCTCGTGACGGCGATACCAGCCCTCCGTCGCGGCCTCCGCCGTTCCGAGCCAGGCGAGCCCGCCGAGCGCGAACCAAAAGGGAAACGGCGCCCGACGCGGTTTCGCCGCACGCGTCGGCACAGCGGCCGCCGGACGTCCACGCCAACGCTGAAAACCCTCCGCCAGCAGCCACAGCCCCGCGAGGCAGAGAATCATCACGACATTTCCCACGGTGTCGTGCCATTTGTCAGCGAGTTCGTTGCCGCCCGCGCCGCCGAGATACGTAAGCGTCACCGTGCGGCCGAAGTTCAGCGCGAACGCCAAGGCGAACGAACTCAGCATCAGCAACGCGCGCGCGATCCAGCCGAAGCGATAAAACTCGCCGAAGAAGAGCGAGACCATGAACGCGGTCTGCAGCGACCGAACGCCGCTGCACGCCTCCTCGACATTCACCCACGAGGTGCCGACGAGAATCAGGTTGCCTTTCGCGAGCGCCGGGAAGCCCACGAGCGTCAGCACTTCGGCGCACGCCGTCGCGTTCCATTGCATGAGCGACTTGGTGAGATTGTCCTCCATCCACACCGGCCAGGGCAGCGCGGTCATGCAGAAGAAAATTGGAAACGCACAGTGCAGCGCGCCGCGCCAGCCGCTGACGGAAAACACGGAAAACAGCGACACGCCGATCGCGAGCCCCGCCATGATCCAGTTGATCTTCACCCAGTCGGGATTCGCCTCCTGCACAATCCGCACGGGCAGATATGCGATCAACAACAGCGCCGGCGCGATCAACCACCACCACGTGCCGATCGGTTTGCTGCGATTCGGCCGCGTGTTCCAACGTTCATAAAAGAGATATCCGGCGAGCAGCGGCACCGCCCAGCCGTAGGCGTAGGTCGGGTTCACCGACCACTCGAGCCGCTGTTGATTCCACACCAACAACCAGAACACGCCGAGGAACGCAAAGCTCGCGATCCAGTCCCGCGTGGGAGTGGCGACGCGAACTTCCTGGGGCGCGAGTTGAACCTTCGTGGCTTGCAAGCTGGAGGCAGCATCCATGGAGAAAGAGCGGCCTTGGACGCGTCAGGGACGCGAAAGTTCGTGCTGATGGAGCATTTCTCCCGCCACGGGAGACACATCGGCGATCCGTTCGAGCTGCGCCGCGAACCTCGGCAGCACCGCCGCGGGCGCGAACCGCTGCACCCAGCGCGTCTTTTCCCGAAGGTCCGCGCGCCACGCCGGATCGTTTGCCAACCGACGAAGCACGTCCGCGAGTTCGGCCGCTTCGCCGGGACGCACGTTGACCCCGAAACGTCCTTCGCTGACCGCGCGGGCCAGTTCGCTGTTGTCGTCCGCCACCGTCGCAACCGGCACGCCCGCCTGCAGCAGCGAGAGCAGCTTGCTCGGAAAGAAATACCGGCCCGTCCCGCTGGCTTGCGTGATCAGCCCGATGTCGGCCTCCGTCAGCATCTGCGCGTAATCGTCGTCGCTCAACAACGGCAGTAACCGCAGATTCGGCAACTTCAACGCGTCCACTTGCGCCGCGAGCGCCTCGCGCTGCGCGCCGGCGCCGATAATCGCAATCGTCACCCCCGCGCTCGCGTCCAGCCGACGCGCCGCCTCGAGCAAAATTTCGATCCCCTGCTTTCGGCCGAGATTTCCGGAATAAACCGCCAGCAGATCGTCCGCCGGCAGCCCGAATTTTTCCCGAAACGCGCCGCGTTCGCGCGGCCCCGCGGGACTGCCCGACGTCCGCAACCAGTTCGGAAAATAAATGAGTTTGCGCGCAGGAAGTCCCTTCCGACGGAACTCCGCCATCATGCCGTCGGAAATTCCCGACACCGCCACCGCGTGCCGGTAGGCGAAAGACTCCAGACTGTAGAGCAGCCGGATGAATCCGCGCCCGTCGATCATCCCCAATCCCACCGCGGCGCCCGGCTGCAGATCCTGCACGTGAAACACATAACGGCTGCGTTTCAGCCGGGTCGCGATCCACGCGAAGAAACCAAGACAGAGCGGCGGGCTTACGACCACATAGAGATCCGCGCGCGGCAGGAAGAGCACCTTCAGCAGCGACATCAGCCCGAAGCTCAGCTCGTGAAAGATGCGCCGCAGCGTCGTCGCGGTTTGCGGCACGTATTGCGCGCAGCGATACACGTCCACGCCGTTGATTTTTTCGTGCCGATACAACCGCCCGCGATCGGCCGGATCTTTCCGCCAATGCGGATAATAAGGAAAACCGGTGACCACGGACACCTCGTGCTCGTGACCCGCCAGATATTCCGCCAGCTCCGCGTTGTAGGGCGCGATGCCCGTCGCTTCCGGCCGGTAGTTGATGCCCCAAAGAGTGATCTTCATGATGCGTTCGCGTTGGGTGTGCGCGACGCCGGTGCGCCCGCCCGGGGTAAGGCAGGGGAAATAAACGTGAGTGAAGAAGGCATCGCGCGGTGAGGAATAGGTGAGCCGCTACGATAGCCCCGATCGTCACGACTCGAAATCGGGGCCACTCCGCGTCGGTGTCCCGTTTCTCCCCGACCACCTTCTTCGATTCTCCCCCACCCTATCCCTCAGGGTTTATCTGATTGTTCAAAACGGAGGGAACCAGCCGGGGCGATGTTCCCTTTTCGCACGGAACTCCGATGCCCAATGCAGTTCTGTGTCGGGTCGTGCCAGCTTTCTTTCCCGGTGTGTTTCGGCTGTTTGCAACGGCCGTCATGTCGCTCGCGTTTGTGCGCGCACAAACCGAATCCGCCCCTGCCTCGACGGACGTCCAGCACCCCGCTTTGTCAGCTTCCGTCGTGCTCAACGTCCGCGATTTCGGCGCGATCGGCGACGGCACGTTGCATCGCGTTTCCGAGTGGATCGACCGCGGACGTTTCGGCAGCTGGCGCGCGTTGCACCGGGCGTATCCGTTTGTCGATGACGAGCGCTGGACGATCGACGAGGTGGCCTTCGAACTCGCCAAACAGGCGCTTCCGAAGGAAGGCGGAACGATTCACTTTCCCGCCGGCCACTATGTCACCGGACGTCACTCTTGGCGCATCTGGCGCAATCACCTCCGGCTGACCGGCGACGGCTCCGATCGCACCCTTCTTTCCACCGCGCCCGAAATCGAGGACGGCCTCAGCCTCGCGCCCTACCGCCACATCGGCTGGCTCGAAGGCGCGGAACGCGAACACCCCTTCACCGCCGACAGCGGTGCGCGCGGATCCAACACCGTCACGTTGCGGTCGCCCGCGCGCGCGAAGGAATTTTCTCCGGGCGATCTGGTGTTCGTGCGCAACGGCGCCAACCGCTTCGACCAGGACTACGGCGAGTTCAACGAAGTCGTCGGCACCACGCCCGACGGCACGCTTCAACTCCGCCATCCGCTCGCCCGCGACTACACCCTCGCCAGAATCAACTGGGCCGGCGAGGTCGCCGAGGATTTCAAGATGCCGCGACGCGGGTCCGCCGTCCGCGTCGAGCTGCGCAAGGGTGAAGGTTTCTTCATTCCCCGCCGCGGCACGACCGTGAGCATCGGCGAAACCGTCTTTCGCGTCGATCAGCAGAAAGGAACCACGCTGCGCCTCGCGAATCTCGGCCCAGCGAACGATCCTCCCGGCACGCTCATCCGCGCCGGCGCGAAGATCGCGAAATCTCGCACCGTGCTCAAACTCACTCGCAGCACGCGAAACTTCCGCGCCGAACGCCTGCAGATCATCGGTCGCCGCAAAATCGTCAGCATTTCCAACAGCTACGACATCGCGTTCTCCGACTGCCGCTTCGTGCGCGACCTGCGGGACGGCGCGTTTCGCGGCGGCCTCACGCTCGATGGCGACGGCGGCCGGTTCGCCCGCTTCGAACGCTGCACCTTCGTCGCCACGCCCGCGATGGGCATGCAGATCGCGCGTTCCTTCGGCGGTCTCGTGTTTTCCGAATGCACGTTCCATAACACGAACGTGGCGTTTACCGAATTCACGTTCGACGCCGAGGTGCTCCGCTGCACGTTCGAGGTCGAGGGCTCGCGCGCGCTGCAGCACGTCATCATCGCCGGAAAATCCTGCGGCGATCTCCGATTCTTCAACAACGTCATCCGCGCCTCCGGCGTGCAGGCGGTCTTCGACACCGTGATGGACATCCATTCGCAAAAGCACGGCAGCGAAGGCGACATGATCGCCCGCGAAAACGAGATCGAGGCCGCGTCCGGAGTTCGCGTCTGGCCCGTTCCCAAACCGCCGCGCTTCTTTATCACCGACAACCGCGTCGGCAGCCGTTGACGCTATTTGTCCGTTCCGCCACCTCCAGAGCGCTCCGCGGGTTGACCGCACCTGAGTTTGCCTGATGCTTCCGGCGAAGATTCGCCCATCACGAATTTCCTCGCCGCCTTGCTCAACGCTCACGCCACTCCCACCCCCCGCATCCTCGTCGTCGAAGACGAGAAAAAGACCCGCGCTTCCATCACCGAAGGATTTCAACTCGAAGGCTGGAACGTCCTCGGTGCGTCCAGCGGCGCCGAAGCCGTCGATCTTCTCGAACGCGAAGCCTTCGATCTCGTCGTGCTCGACTGGCTGCTGCCCGACCGCGACGGCCTCGATGTCCTTCGCCATTTCCGCCAGCGCGGCCACCAAACGCCGGTGCTCATGCTCACCGCGCGCAGCACCGTGCCCGATCGCGTCACCGGTCTCGAAAGCGGCGCCGACGACTATCTCACCAAACCGTTCGCCTTCGCCGAGCTCCTCGCGCGCAGTCGCGCGCTTCTCCGCCGTCCCGTGATGAGCTCGGGGAATTTTCTTCGTTGCGGCGATCTCCACCTCGACACCCGCGCCCGCATCGCCGTTCGCGGCGGTCAGGAAATCGCGCTCACGCCGCGCGAGGTCGACATTCTCGAATATCTCCTCCGTTACCAGGGCCAGATCGTCACCCGCGAAATGCTCGAGCGCGACGTCTGGAAACAAAGTCACCGCTTCACCTCCCTCGACAACGTCATCGACGTCCAAATCATGCGCCTGCGCCGCAAGGTCGACCGCGACGGCTCCGAAAAACTCATCCACACGCTCCGCGGCGTCGGCTATCGGCTCGGCCGGGAGGCGGAATGATGCGGCGCTGGTGGCAAAAGCGCACGCTGCGCTTTCAGCTCGCCACTTGGTATGCCCTCGGCGGCGCGCTGCTGCTCTCCGCCTTCAGCGCCACGCTTTACTTCTACGTCGCCGAACGTCTCGCCCAGCCTCTCGATCAACAACTGCGCCGCGACCTCGAACACGTCCGCGCCAATCTCTCCGTCTCGCCAGATCAAATCCTCCTCTGGAACGAACAGCCGCTCGACTCGATCGACCGCCAAACTTCCGACATCCCTTGGTTCGAGGTTTGGGACACCAGCGGACGCCTCCTCGGCCGTTGGTGGCAACTCGACGAAGCGCGGCTCGAACGCGTGCCGTCCGCTCCCGCTCCTTCGCGCGAAACCTTTTCCATCTTCAACGTCGGCCCCGACCTCCGCATCCGCTCGCTCTCCGTGCCGCTCCCGCTCCGCGACGGCCAAACCGGCATGCTGCGTGTCATGCGCAATCACGTCGCCAGCGCCGGCGCGCTGCAGGCTCTCGTCCTTATCATCGTCATCGCGCTTCCCATCGTCATCGCGCTCCTCGTGCTCGGCGGCTACATCATGACGCGCCGCTGGCTCCGGCCGCTCGACAACATGGTCGACGAAGCACGACGCATCACCGCCGAGGACCTCAGCCGACGTCTCCCCGTCGCAAATCCCAACGACGAGCTCGGCCAGCTCGCCACGGTCTTCAACGTCACCCTCGATCGCCTCCAAAACTCCTTCGTCGCCCTCGACCGTTTCGTCGCCGACGCCTCCCACGAACTTCGCACGCCGCTCACCACGCTCCGCAGCGTCGGCGAGGTGGCGCTGCGACGCAGCCGGACGGTCGAGGAATATCGCGACATCATCGGCAGCATGCTCGAGGAGTCCGAACGTCTCCAGGCGCTCATCGATCGCCTCCTCGAACTCGCCAGCGCCGGCACTCGCACGCTCGACCTCCAACTCGTCGCCCTCGACGAACTCGCCGCCGCCTGCGTCAACGAACTCGCCGTGCTCGCCGAAGCCCGCGGCCAGACGCTCACGCTCGCCCCCGCCGGTTGCCAACTCCGCACCGATCCCATTCTCCTGCGCCAGGCGCTCCACAACCTCATCGACAACGCCATCAAATACGCGCCGCCGCATTCGCCCATTCGCGTCGCACTCACCGCCGCTCCGGATCACTGCACCATCGACGTGATCGACCAAGGCCCCGGCATTCCGCCCGAGCACCGCACCCGCATCACGGAACGCTTCTATCGGATCGATCGCGGTCGCAGCCGCAGCGAAGGCGGCTTCGGCCTCGGTCTCTCCCTTGCCAACGCTTACATGCGCGCGCTCGGCGGAAGTTTGGAATGGGCGCCCGCCGAACCGCGCGGCTCGATCTTTCGGCTCCGTCTTCCCCGCTGACCGAGCGCCACCCTTAACCGACGACGTCCTCCGCCGCGTAATCCGGCGTCGCGCCATCCTGGCCCGCGACAAATTCCCCCAACCGGCATGCCCGGCGCAGCGCCTCCGCCGGCTCCACGTTCTTCAAAACCGCGCCCAGTAATCCACCGAGAAACGCATCTCCAGCGCCCACCGTATCGCGCACGTCGACCGGCCTCGCCGCTTCCCAATACCACCGGCCGTCCCACAACAACCCCGCGCCCTTCGCTCCCGCCGTCACACAAACTCGCGAAAGTGCATGCTTCGCCGCGAGTCGGCGCGCCGCGCGCTCCATCGCGCACTCATCGCGCACTCGCATCCGCAGCCAGCGTCCAAGTTCGTCGTCGTTGAGTTTCACGAGCTGCGCCGCCTTCAGCGCCCGCTCGATCACCACCGGCGTATCGAACGGCGGACGAAAATTCAGATCCACCACGCGCAACGCTCCCGGCCACACCTTCAGCAGCGCGTTCAACGTCCGCCGGTTGAACGTCCCCCTCAGCGCCAGCGTGCCAAACACGATCGCACTCGGCTCCGGTTGCAGCCGGCGCAACGCCACCGGCGCCTCGATCCGATCCCACGCCACGTCACGAGCAATCTGATACGTAGCCACCCCTTTCGCGTCGATCACCGCGCTCACCGTGCCCGTCGGCCGGTCTGTTCGCCGTTGCACGAAACGCGCGTCCACACCCCACGCCGCAATCCGCCGCCGCGCCTCGTCACCGAGAAAATCCGCGCCCACCGCCGTCACCGGCAGCACGTGCAATCGCTGCCGCGCGAGATGATACGCCGCGTTGATCGGCGCGCCGCCCAGAAAAAGCCCGCGCGGCAGACAATCCCACAACACCTCGCCAAAACACACCACGCTCGGCGCGCTGCGCCCGCGTGCCGTCGCGCGGCTCCTAGTCATCGCGAAACTCCTCCGGACTGAGGTGCAGTTCCTGACACGCGCGCAAATACGCCGCCGCCGACCACGCCTGAAACGCCTTCCCCATCGGCCGCCCGGTCGTGCCGTGCACCCATTCGTTGAACTCCCACGGCTGCGCCTTCCCGAGCCGGTTCACTTTCGCGAGTTTCACCATCTCCGTGCGCGCGATGTCGCTCAACCCGATGCGGTGAATGAATCGCACCCACATCCCGCCGATGAACGGCCAGATGCCGCCGTTGTGATAGTGATGCGGCAGATTGAGCAGGTTCACCGTGTAGTAAGCCCGCCAGTCGGGATCTCCCGACTGCACCGCCGGATAAAGATTCGCCACCGGATACGGATCGTTCACTCCCACGCCCCACATGAAGCGAAACGCCGTCCGCGCCCGCTCGATGTCCACCACGTTGGTCAGAAACGCGAGGATGTTCGCCAGCACATCGCACCGCCAGTTGAAGCTGAACGGCGTGATCTCCGCCAGGAGGTATTGCGTGTCGCCCAGCGAGGTCTGCCGGTCCGCAAACGTGCTGCGCGTCGCCTCCACGCCGGTCGTCGGCCAGAACGACACCTTGATTCTGCCCGCGATGTGCTGCGACCACCGCAGGTAATCCGCCGCCCGCACGAAATCCTGCTGATACTCCAGCAACCGGCCGAAACACACGTTCGTGCGATACCAGAGCACTTCGTCGTAGAGCACGTGATAGCTGCGGCCGAAAAGATCCGTCCAGTCGCCCGCCTCCGGCACTTCGATCAGGCCGTCGTTGTTGCTGTCATGCGCCGACAGCCAGTCCATGATCCGTTGCAGCCGATAGCCGTATTCGGAAAGCAAGGACATGTCGCCCGTGTTCGTCACGTAGTGATACACCGCGATGATCAACCACAGCCCGCTGTCGATCGACGCGATCCCGCCGACGCCGCAATACTCCGGCTCCCGCGTTTCGATCCGCACGTTCGCCGGCACCTGTCCCGCCGGACTCACCGCATCGAGCAGCGTGCGTATCGTTTTCAACTGCGCCTCGCGGATGTCCGGATCGTCCATCTCGACGGTCTGCACGATCGTGAAACAGCCGTCGCGCGCCCAGATGCTGCGGTAGTTGATGTCCGTTCCCGTCACCGTGTTGTCGTTGAGCGAACACGCCGAAAATCCCATCGGCGTGATGTTCTTCCGCAGCGCCTCGAGCGCTTTCTCGTAGCCCGTCGCGATCAACTCGCGGTCTTCGTCGTGCAGCGAGCGCAGCGATTCCGGGCCGAACAACATGCCCTTCCACGTCGCACCGCGGTCGCGCCCCGGCAGCGGCCGCGGACGCGGCACTTCGGGGATCACGCGAAAATGTTTCAACCCCTCCAACACGCCGTCCCCCNCCCCCCATCACCTGGTGCGTCACGAACGCCGGCAGCTCCACCACCGCCTCGAAGAGCTCCGGTTGCGCGTTCTCAACCACGATGCCCTTCACGCCCGGCACGAGGAACATGCTGCTGTCGTTGCCCGTGTCGCCCGCCACGAGCACGTTCTCGAGCGGAATCTGCAACCGCTCGCACAACCAGATCAGCGCGTTGCCCTTCGTCGCGCGCTGCGGCAGCACGTCGAGGTCACGCAAACTTGAATACACCACGGTCGCCTTCAGTCCGGCCTCCTCGAGTCGCTGCCGCAGGTCGTCGATCTTGGTCCGGTCGATCCGGTGCCAATACCAGCTCGACTTGTAGGGATGCAGGAATTCCGGCGGCTGCCGCTCGATCCCCGCCATCGAGCCGACGATTTCCTCGACCTTCGCCAGATCCCATCCTTCGCCAAACTGCGCGCCAAAATCCGCCAGCTGCGGCCGGGTGTGCGGATCGAACAGCTCCGTGCCCACGCCGCCGATGATGATGTCCGGCTCCGGCAGCTTGCGCGCCGCGATCAACGAGCGCACATCGCGCACCGAACGGCCCGTGTTGTAAACCAGCAGCGGTCGCGCGTCCGGTTTCAGCGACTCCCAAGTCTGCTTGAATCGCTGCTCTGATTCGGGATTTCCCAGCAGCGTGCCATCGAGGTCGGAGGAGAATAGTCGGATCGGCATGCCGCCGGTGTCTGAAGCCATGTCGCTACCATTGCCAATCCCGCGTGCAGGACAACTCGTTCCATACCGCGTTTTGCCAAATGCTCGACCGCCCGGTTTTCCTTCGCCGGAGCCGCTCAATCGCTGTCGTTCCAAGGTTCATCCCACTCCGTGTCCGCCAGCGTGAGCGAGTTCGAGGGCCGGTGCTCCACCGCCGCCACGAGCTGCTGCGCGACGCCCGTCCACGTGAACAAACTGCGCGCTTTGTGCGCGCCCATGCGCGCCAGCCGGCTGCGCAACCGCGGATGCCGAAAAATCTTCGCCATCGTGATCCCGAGGTCTTCGCGGTCGAACGGATCCGCATACAGCGCATGCCGGCCAAACGTCAGCGCGCGATACAACCCGCCGTGCACCGTCACCACCGTCGGCGCGCCCGACGCCATCGCCTCGATCGCCGTCATTCCAAACGGCTCGTAACGGCTCGACAGCACGAACAGATCCGCCGCGCGGTAATAATCCGGAAGATCGTCCTCGGCGATGAACGATCCGAACGTGATCCGGTCCGCCACCGGCGTCTTCGCCGCCAGCGCCTTGTATTCTTCCAACAACGACTGCTCGAAATCGTTCATGTCCGTGCCGCCGATCGCGAGATACAGCCGCGCGTCCGGTTCGCGTTCCGCCACCAGCGCGAACGCCTCGATCAGGAGATCGTAGCCCTTGTTGCGCGCCATCCGCCCGAGCGCGAGCACGACCTTGCCTTCGAAACCCAGCCGCTGCCGGATCGCCTGACGACTCGCATCGCCCACCGGATAAAAACGATTGTCGTCGTATCCCGGCGGCACCATCCGCACCCGCTCCGGCGGAACTTCATAGTCTTCGATGATGAAATCCAGCTGGGGCGGCGTCGTCGCCACCACGAGGTTGCAATCGCGATAAAGCTTCCGTTCGTCTCGCACGCGTCGCGTGAAGTTGTATTGCTTCTCGAACTTCGCCGCGTCTCCCGGATAATCCTTCTCCATCTGCCGCTGCTTCCACAGCCCCAACGAATGCGGCGTGTGCACGTGCGGCACGTCGAGCACTTCCGCGAGGTGCTGCCCCGCCACGCCGGCATCCCAGTAGTGGCTGTTGATGAAGTCGTATTTCAGCCCGTGCTTCTGGATCAACCGCAGCGCATGCTCGCCCCACTCGTCGAGGTAATCGACGAGGTATTCCTTCGGTATGAATTCCTTTCCGCCGCACGGCACGCGGATGATTCGCACCCGATCGCTCACGGGCTCGAACTGCGGCTGGTCTTCGAACTGCCGCGTCCAGATGTCCACTTCATAGCCCAGCAGGGCCAGTTTCTTGGACAACTCCAGGACATACACCACTTGGCCTCCCGTATCCGCCGCTCCAAGCGGCGGCACGGCGGCAACGTAACCGTGCGTCGAAACCATCGCGATGCGCGGAAGAGAACTGTCGGCATGTAAAGCTTGTCGAGTCATAGGCAATAGCAGCAGGTGCCGGGTTGGGCCGAGGATCCATGGCAGCAGTGCCGCCTGCGTAATGTAAGCGTCGTCTGGATCTCGTGCTGGAAGAGTGAACCTGCCTGCCCGGCAAGCCCCCTCTCAAGGCACCATGGCCTGACGTTTTGGTCAGGCATTTTACCTGCTCGTTCCCTCCGCAGCGTATCTCCGGTGCCTCGCCCAACACCTCTGCGCGCTCTCCTTTACAATATCCCGCAACCTTCCGACCCTTTTTCCCTTTCCCATGTCTTCCTCGCCCGCCTCCCGCGCGCCCGCCGATCACTCCGCTCCCATCTTCGACTGGCTCGACCAGCGCAGCGTCGGCGTCCTGCTGCATCCCACCGCGCTCCCGAGCGCGTTCGGCATCGGCGCTTTCGACCAGGAAGCCGTCAACCTGCTCGAGTTCCTCGCGCAGGCCGGCATCGCCGCCTGGCAGCTCTGCCCGCTCGGCCCCACCGGCTACGGCGATTCGCCGTATCAATGCTTCTCCGCCTTCGCCGGCAACCCCTACCTCATCGACCCCGCCGCCCTCGTCGAAGCCGGCCTCCTTCAACCCGCCGCCCTCGACCCGCTCCGCCGCCTCTCCGCCGATCGCGTCGATTTCGGCGGCCTCTACCAGCACAAGCTGCCCATCCTCTTCTCCGCGCACGAAACCTGGCGCCGCGACCCAAAGCGTCCGCTCCCCTACGGAGATTTCGACACCTTCCGCCGTCATCACGCCGGCTGGCTCGAAAGCTACTGCCTGTTCTCCGCCTTGAAGGAACACTTCCAAGGCCGCCCCTGGTGGGAATGGCCCGCCGAGGTCCGCTCCTACCCCGCCGCGCAAAAACACCCGCTCGCCCGCCAACTCGCCCCGCGCGCCGAAGCCTACGCTTTCATCCAATATCTTTTCTTCGGCCAATGGGCCCGGCTCCGCGCCCGCGCCCGCGAACTCGGCATTTCGATCATCGGCGACACCCCCATCTTCGCCGCGATCGACAGCGCCGATGTCTGGGCGCACCCGCAACTCTTCAAACTCGATCCCAAAACCCTCCGCCCCACCTTCGTCGCCGGCGTCCCGCCCGACTACTTCTCCGCCGACGGCCAGCTCTGGGGCAACCCGCTCTACCACTGGCCCGCCCACGCCGCCGACGGCTACAAGTGGTGGCTCGATCGCCTCCGCTCCAATTTCGAACTCTACGACATCGTTCGCATCGATCACTTCCGCGGCTTCGACACCTATTGGTCCATCCCCGCCGACGCCCCCAACGCCCGCACCGGAACCTGGGAAAAAGGCCCCGGCCTCGATTTCTTCCAAGCCGTCCGTGCCGCGCTCCCCGACGCCAAGCTCATCGCCGAAGACCTCGGCGAACTCGCCCCGTCCGTCATCACCCTGCGCGAAGCCACCGGCCTGCCCGGCATGGCGATCCTCCAATTCGCCTTCGGCGGCGGCGCCGACAACCTCTACCTTCCCCACAACCTCCGCGCCAACAGCGTCATCTACCCCGGCACGCACGACAACGACACGACCCTCGGCTGGTATAACTCGAGCGACGAAAACACCCGCGATCACGTGCGCCGCTACTTCCGCATCAGCGGACGCGAGATCGGCTGGGATTTCATCCGCGCCGCCTACGCTTCCGTCGCCCGACTCGCCGTGATTCCGCTCCAGGACATGTTCAGCCTCGGCTCCGAAGCCCGCTTCAACACCCCCGGCCAATCCCAGGGCAACTGGACCTGGCGCTACCGCCCCGAGCAATTGCGCTCGCTGCGCGACGGCGCCTCCGCCTACCTGCGCGAACTCGCCCAGCTCTACGGTCGCGCCACCGCCGCCAAGTAGCACCACGCCGCTCCCGCGGCTTCAACGCTCCCGCAAGAAACCCGTCACGCGCGCCACCACTTCGTCGCGCGCGTCCTCGAGCACGTAGTGCCCGGCATCCGCGATCCGGTGCACCGTCGCCCCGGGCAACCGCTTTCGCCATTCGTCGAGAAATCCGTCGTCGAAACAAAAATCCTTCCCGCCCCACACGATCATCGCCGCTCGATCCCGAAACCGGGCCAGCCCCGCCTCGACCTCCGCCAGCGTCCGCCAGCTCGGATGCGCCCGCCCCATCGGTATGTCCTGCACAAACGCGCTCACCGCCACGCGATTCGCCCACGAATCATACGGCAGCAAATACGCCCGCTTCTCCTCCGCCGTCAGCTTCCGCCGGTTCATCGCCATCCACGTCGCCGGCCACGCAAATCCATTCAACCCGCGCACCAGCGCCGGCCCGATCACCGGCGCCTTGCACACCGCGATCCGCTCCGGAATGCGCCGCGACGCAAACGCCGCCGTATTCAAAATCACGATGCGATTCACCCGCTCCGGCTGCCGCGCCGCGACCCCGAACCCGATCGCCCCGCCCCAGTCGTGCACCACCAGATCGAACGTCTCGACGCCACGGCTCCCCAGCAACGCCGTCACGTCATCAATCCGTCGCGCCAGCGTGTAATCGTAATCCTCCGGCTTCTCCGAAAACCCCATCCCCACATGATCCGGCACGATGCATCGCGTCGTCGGCGCGAGTGCCTTCACCAGCTCGCGATAATAAAACGACCACGTCGGATTCCCGTGCAGCATCACCACCGCATGCGTCGCCCGCGGACCTTCATCCAAATAACTCATCCGCGCTCCCGCCGGCGTCGTGAACGCCTTCGGCTCGAACGGATACAAATTCCGCAGCCACTCCGGAATCATCTGCCCCGGTTTCACCATTCGAGCGCCAGCATCAAACAGTTCAACCCGCTCCCGATCCCCAACAACCCCACGCGATCTCCCTCCTTCACCGCCCCCGCTTCGATCGCCTTCGCCAACGTCGACGGCAGCGCCACCGATCCCGTGTTCCCCAGCGTCTCGAACGTCGAAAAATCCTTCGCCAGATCGATCCCCAGCGTCTCGTAAAGCTTCCGCCGGTGCACGCTGCCGACTTGATGGCACACGAACCGATCGAAGCCCGCGCCCTGCTCCGCCGTAAACGCTTCCCACGTTTCCTTCGCGAGCGTCACGCCCGCGATCAACAACTGCTCCGAATCCGTCTGCATCACCAGCGACTCCGCCGCATACGTGTCGCCCTGACACAACTCGCTGTGCTGCGTCGCCGCCCGCGCCACCCCGCCGAGCAGCCGATGCGCCCGGCCTTTCACCAGCGAGCGATGACACACCATCGCCGCCACCGCGCCCGACCCGATCGTCAGATTCGCGAAATACGGTTTGATCTCATTCCGCGTCAGCGGCCGCTCCACCAGCGTGCGCAACGTCTGCTCCACCAGCGGCCGTCCATTTTCTCCGGATACAATCAACGCGCACTCGATCTGCCCGCTCTCGATCATCCCCGCCGCGAGCGTCAGCGAATTCAGAAAACCGAGACACGCATTCGACACATCCAAAATCTGCGCCGTCCCCGGCAGCCCGATCTTCCGATGCGCAAACGACGCCGTCGCCGGCTCCAGCATGTCGCGACTCACCGCCGCATGCACAAACAACTCCACCTGCTCCGCCCGCAGATTTGACTTCGCCAGCACCGCCCGCCCCGCCGCCGCACTCGCGTCCGACGGCCGCGTTCCCGCCGGCCACATCCGCCGTTCGCGAATCCCGGTCATCAACTCCAGCCGCCCTTCCGGCAGCCGCAACCGCTCATACAACGGACGCAGCCGCTCCTCGATCTGCGCCGAGGTCCAAACCTCGTCCGGCAGCGCCACCGCGATCGATTCGATGCAGACGTTCTCGAACCTCATTTGGCGTTTGGATCTTTGGAGTTTGGGATTTCCCGCGACGCCGTCGCGGGCTCGGGTCTCATTGCCAGCCGGATGATTTCCTTATCGAAGTAATTCGAACCCAGTCCCGCATCGACGACGAGCGTCGCCCCATTCACGCCGCTGCTGCGTTCGCTCAACAAAAACACCGCCGCGTCCGCCACTTCCTGCGTGCTCAGGCTGCGTTTCCGGAACGTCATTTTTTCCGAATACAAATAGCTCTCCAAATACCCCGGAATTCCCGCCGACGCACTCGTCTTCAACGGTCCGGACCCGACCACATTGAATCGCACCTCCGAATCCGCGCTGAACGACTTCGCCAGAAACCGCGTCGCCGACTCCAACGCCGCCTTGATCGGCCCCATGTAACCGTAGTTGTCCGGCGTCACCAGCAGCGACGAAATCCCGACCGTCACCACCGACGCATTCTTCGCCAGATGCGGTTTGAACGCGTTCGCCACCTCCACCAGCGAAAACGCCGAGATCGCCGTCGCCTGCAAAAAGTCCGCGCGCTTCGTCTCGTGAAACGCCTTGAATCCTTCGCTGTAGTTCGCGAACGCGATCGAGTGCACGATCCCGTGCACCGGCACAAAACCCGCCGCCGCCACGTCCTCCGCCAGCTTCGCCGCCGCGCCTTCGTGCTCCACGTCGCACACGAACACCGGCTTTCCCGCCAGCAGCGTCTCGAGCGATTTCTTCCGCGCTTCCGAACGCACGCTGTAAATCACCCGCGCTCCCTGCTCCTCGAGCGTCTTCGCGATGAACCACGCCACGCTCTTCCGGTTCGCCACCCCGAAGACGACAAACGTCTTCCCGCTGAGCTGAAGAAAATCCGCCATGACTCGTGGTAGGGTGCGGGGCTCAGACCTGCCCCGTCGCCGCTCCCTCCGGCGCTTTCCACGCCACCGAAAACTCCACGCTCAACACCCGCTTGTCTCCATTCTTCACGCTCCCGCTCATCATCGTGAACCCGCCGAGCGCGTCCTTCTTCTTCACTTCGATCGTGATCGTGTCGCCCGGATACACCGGACTGCGAAACCGCACATCGCTGATCTTCGCGAGCAACGGCACGCCCTCGCCCGGTTTCAGCCCCGCCGCCTGCGCCTGTCGCGCCATGTAAAGCGCCCCGGTCTGAAACACCGCTTCGCACAAAATCACGCCCGGCGTGATCGGCGCGCCCGGATAATGCCCTTTGTAGAAATCCTCCTCCGCCCGAAACGTCCGCTTCGCCGTCAGGCTCTCGGGCGTCTCCGCCACGATTTCATCGACAAACAAGAAAGGCGGCCGGTGCGGAATCAGATCGGTTACTTGCATAGGTCATGTGTGTTGAACCACCGAGGCGCAAAGGCACAGAGAAAAATCATCTCCTTCGCGTCTCCGTGCCGCTGTGATTCATCGGGATTCAGTTCGCCACCACGGTCGACGTCGCCGCCCGCTTCGCGTCGAACAACGCCTTGTCGATCTTGTTCGCGACGATCACCCCGTAATTGATCGTGCCCAGCCAGCCCGACATGATGATGCCGACCGACCCGGCGTGATACAGCCCGGGCAGCTTTTCCGGCAGGTCCATCGACACCTTCAAGCCTTCGAACTTCGTTCCGAACGACGTCCCGCCGATGTGCGTCGTGTAGCGCTCGATCGTCCGCGGCGTCGCCGCTTCCTTCCAATCGATCTTCCCGCGCACGTCCGGAATGAACCGCTCCAGCGCCACGAGCGACTCTTCGATCAACCGCTCTTTCTCGCGCTCATACTCCTCGAGCGAAAGCTTGTCCCAATCGCCGTATTGGCCGTTCAACGACACCACGACCGTGTAGCGGTCGGATCCCGGACGCGTTTCCGGATAATACACCGAAAACGTCCGGCTCGTCGTCCGGAAATCCGTCAGCTCCTGGCTGCTGAACTTCGGATTTTCCGACGTGAACACGAGATCGCCGATATGCGGAATCGTCTCACCTTTCCGGATACCGAGATACACCTGACACGAGCTCGAGTTGATCCGCACCGCCCGCGCCTGCTCCACGAAATCCGCCGGAAAACTCTCCTCCCGCGCCAGCTTGAAGATCGTGTTCTTGATGTTCGCGTTCGACAGCACCGCCTTCGCACGAATCACCCGCCCGCTCGTCGCCACGATCCCGCACGCCACCTTTTTCCCGTCGCGTTCCTCCACCAGGATCCGGTCGACCATCACTTTCTTCCGCAGCTCGACGCCGTTCTTCTTCAGCTCCGCTACCATCTTCTCGATCAACACATCCGAGCCGCCCCGGAACGTATACACGCCCGATCCCATGAAGTTCGAAAACACGATCCCATACGTGATCGCCGGATCGTCGAGCGTCGACCCGTTCGCATACGCGATCGGCTCCATCAACAACCGCTTCACGTCGTCCCGCCCCGGGAAAAACCGCTCCAACATCTCCCCCGTCGTTTCGGGATTGTTGTCGTAGTAATTCATCGCGCGGAGGTAGTCGTAAAACGCCTCCACCTTTTCCCGCGCCAACCCGAACTGCTCCACCAACACCCGCGTGTAGTCCTCCCGCGTGAACGTCGTCCAGACATCCATCTGCGGATTCACGAACCGGATGTCCTTCAATTGCACGATCGAGTCCGCGATCTCCTTCGTCCAATACTTGCGGCAGGACTTGATCATCCCGACCGGAAATCCGTGCAGCGAGATGTCGAAGATATGCCCGCCCTTGCGCGTGAACCACGTCGCCAGCCCGCCGAACTGGTAATGGTGTTCGAGCAGCAGCACGCGATGGCCGGCCTTCGCCAGCACATTCGCGCCGGTCAGCCCGCCCAGACCACTGCCGATCACAATGACGTCATACTCGTCCGCGACGCCTTTCAGCCAGTCGTAAGCCATGGAACGGACGAGTGAAGTTCCCGCCCCGCCAAGCGCAACGGGAAATCGTCAGGTAGGGCGCGCCGTCCCCGGCGCGCCGGATGGGCTCCGACTTCCCATCCGGCTCACTCGCCTCACCTCAAAGTTCCAACCCCTTCAAATACTTCAAACTCGCCGGGATCGCCTGCAACGGCGCCGGCGTCTCGTCCTCCACGATGTAAAACTTTACCCCGACCTTCTGCGCCGTGCCGATGACCGCCTTCCAGTCGATCTGCCCCGTGCCGACCGCGACATTGTCCGTCGGCGCCGCATGGCCGGTCGACAGATTCGTGATCGCCCCTTTGCGAATGTCTTTCACGTGCAGCGAGAACCAGCGGTCGCCGTATTTCTCCAGCAACTTCATCGGGCTCTGCCCCGCATGATAAACCCAGAAGACGTCCATCTGCAGCTTCACCAGATCCGGGTTCGTCTCGCGCGCGAAAACATCGAACACCGTCTCGCCGCGCGCACCGCCGGTCGCGACGAACTCGTAACCGTGCGGATGATACGCGAACTGCAGCCCCGCCGCTTTGCACGCTTCGCCGATCTTGTTGAAGTTCGCCGCGATCTCCTTCGCCGCCTCCACCGTCCACGGTTTGTCGCCCTGCCGCGCCCACGGGCAGGTCACGTATTTGGCGCCCAGCGCCTTCGCGAACGCGATCGCCTCGGCCGGATTCTTCACCAGCGGCTCATAACTCGCATGCACGCTGGGCACCGTGAAACCACGCTGCTTCACCGCCGCCGCATACTCCTCGATCGACATGTCCGCCGGCCGCACCGCTTCGATTTCCTTGAAACCGTATTCCTTCGCCTGATCGAGCGCCTTGATCGTGCTCTCCTTCGCGATCTCCCGCAGGCTCCACATTTGAAGCCCGAGGTGATCCTTGAAACTCGCGGTCTGTGCGCTGGCGAACGCCGCAATCGACACGAACGGTAAAACGAAACGGAGCAGATGAGTTTTCATGGGGATAACGCGTCTGACGTTTCCCCGCCCCAAACGTTTTGCAAGCGCCCGCTCAGCCCGATTTTTGGAGAATATGGTAGTTCGCCATTGAGATCCCGCTCAGCATCGCGCCGACGATTCCCAAAAATCCCTGGTCCGTCCCGCAGAGGTAAACATTGCTCAACGCCGTCCGCCCCTGCCGATGTTTCACCGGCGACCCGTAGATCGCCCCGCCGAAGTGCCCGGTGAACTTCACGATCGTCCGCGGCGTAAACATGTCCGTCGCCACCGTCGCCTTCGCCAACGCCGTCTCGTCGCTCAACTCCGGCAAAAACCTCCGCGCGCTCCGCTGCACCGCCTCGAACCACCGCGCCTTGTCCGCGCGATAGCGCTCCTCCGGCAAACCGGCCCAGCGGTCGTAGTTCGCCAGACACGTCACGCGCACCACGCCTTCCGGCAACGTCCGCTCCGGCCCAAAATCAAAGTTATTCGGGATACAAATCACGCCGCTCCGCACGTCCACCTGCTCCTCCGGCTGCACGTAATCGAATCGCTCCGAGTCGTTGAAAAACACGATCGTATCGTCGCCCCACCCCAACTCCGCCGGCTGCCGGTCCAACACCGAAATGGTCTCCACAAACGACAGCCGCCCCACCGGAAGCGTCGCGCTCTCACTCACTCCTTCGCCCGCGATCAATCTCTCCGTCTCCGGCCCGCCGATCGACGAAATCACTTCATCCGCCGTCACCGTTTCGCCGCTGTCCAACTCCAACGCCACCGCCCGCCCTTCGCGCGCCTCGATCCGCTTCACGCCGCATTTCATCCGCCGCTCGCCGCCCGCCGCGCGATACTTGTCCAACAGCACGCGCAGAATCACGCGCACGCCTTCGAACGGCCGCGCGAATCCTTCCAAAAACAGCGCCTTGAACATGATCACGAACTGCCCGAACTCCATGTCCCTCTCCTGCGCGCTGCCGTAATACATCACGGGACAAAACAGCATGTCCTCCAACAACGGATCCGTCACATGCCGCCGCACGACTTCACGCGCCGACACCGGTGCCGCATCGAGCGACACGTCGTCGAAGGTCTTCACCACCTCGACCAACTTCCGAAATCCATCGATCTGCCCCGGAAACTTCGCCGCCACCTCGCTCTCGAACACCGCAAAATCATTCGTGAACCGCAGCGAGGTCTCACCCCGCGGCCCAAACGCCACCCGCGACTGCTTCTGCTCACTCAGCGCGAACTCGTCTCGATCGATTCGCAGCTGCCGCAGCAGCTTCGTCAGCGGAGTCCCTTTCACGCCCGGTCGCACGTAATTCGTCATCGCGTGCAGCCCCACGTCGTATTTCCGCCCCGCGATGCTATAAAAACTGTTCAACCCGCCCACCGCGTTGTGCCGCTCGAAGATGCACACGCGCTTCCCGAAATGCGCCAGCCGGATCCCCGCCGCGAGCCCCGACCATCCCCGCCGCCAATGATCGCCACGTCGTAGTGCGAAGACGTGTTCACGTCACACCCAGTTTAGTTTTTGAACCACGAACAGACACAAATTCACACGAATGGCGGGGATTCGGACTTCGTGTCCATTCGTGTTCATTCGTGGTTAAATCCAAAACAAAAGGCCGGGCATTCCACCCGGCCCGTCAAACTCCTCCTTCGCACCCGCCTCAAGATTTCGTCGGCAACGCGTTGAACTTCGGCGTCAGATACTCCGCCGAGCTGTCGAGCGTCGCGAGCTGCAGATAATCCTTCTCCGGCACCTCGATGCCGTAGCGTTTCCGCAGCTCCATCACGATGTCGAGGAAGTCCATGGAATCGAGCTGGAGCTGATCGCGCAGGCGAACGTCCGGCTTCACATTGCTCAAGTCCTCGTCCGGGGCGATGTCGGCGATGATGTCGAGCACCACCTTCTTGCATTCGTCTTTGGTCATTTGATCTGGGGCGCAGGATTAGGAAACAAACCGTTTAACAATCAACGTGGAATTTATCCCGAGCATCCCGAACGAATTGTTCAGGATCGTATCCACCTTCGCAACTTTCCGCGGCTGATTCAGCACCAGCCCGGGCAACGCGCACTGCGGATCGAGTTCATCCACATTGATCGTCGGATGCACGGTCAGGTCCTCGAACGACGGCAGATTCCCCGCCAGCTCCAGCGCCCCCGCCGCCCCCATGCAGTGCCCGATGTAACTCTTGGTGTTATTGATGTGCGTATCCGGACACCCCTCGCCAAACACCGCCCGAATCGCTTCGCACTCCTGAATATCCCCCAACGGCGTCGCCGTCGCGTGCGTATTCACAATATGGATGTCCTTCGGCTCCAGCCCCGCCCGCTTCACCGCCGCCCGCACGCACTCCGCCTGCCGCGTCGGATTCGGTAGCACGTAATCGCTCGCATCCGAGTTCACATGATAGCCTGCGATCTCCGCGTAAATCTTCGCCCCACGCGCCTGCGCATCCTCCAACCGCTCCAGCGTGTAAAGGCATCCGCCTTCGCTGATCACGATGCCATTGCGCGCCTTGTCAAAGGGCCGCGACGCCTTCTTCGGATCCTCGTGCGTGGCGAGGGCATTTTGCGATTTGAACCCCGCGAAAATCCCAAACGTGTGAATGCTCTCGCTCACCCCGCCGCAGATCGCGAAATCCACCTCGCCCAACCGCAGCATCTGCGTCGCGTGGATCAGCCCCAGATTCCCCGCCGCACAGGCCGCGCCGATCGTGTAGCTCGGGCCCGTCACGCCCAGGTTCAGCGACGCCTCCCCCGCCGGGTTGTTCGCGACCGTCCGCGGATTGTGATAATGCGACCAGAACTTCGTGTCGTAGTTAAACTTCGATACGTTGTAGATCTCGTTCTCGGTCTCCACGTTGCCGTGCTCCGTGCAGCCGATGTAAATCCCCACGCGATCCTTCGGCACCGCCTCCCAATTCACCCCGCTGTCCGCCAGCGCCTCGCGCGCGCAATAAATCGAAATACTCCCCGCCCGCGTGCCGACGCGCACTTCCTTCTTCTTCTGATACTTCAACGGATCGTAATGGCACACGCCCGCCAGCTGCGTGCCCATGTAACGGATCTCCATCGGCTCCACCCCCGCGACACCGTCCAGCAGGTTGCGGCGGAACTCAGCGAGCGAATTTCCATTCGGCGCGGTCAGCCCGACACCTGTGATCACGATACGCGACGACTTCATTGATTCGGCAAAAGGGAGATGGCTAGCGAGTGCCCCGCTGAAAGCAATCCCCGGGAGAGCCCCGCCCCCGATTCTGGAAACATCACCCTCGCGTTCCAGCGTCGCCAACATTCCCCGAACGCCGCCCGTTCTCCTTTGTCATTGCAGCCCGACACCTAACGCACATCCCTCTCGCTCTCTCTTCCAACTATGAACGTCCTTGTCGTCGGAGGTGCCGGTTACATCGGCAGCCATTGCGTCCGCCAACTGATTGCCGCCGGTCACCGCCCCGTGGTCCTCGACAATCTCGTCTTCGGCCACCGCGCCGCCGTCGCTCCCGACGTCGCCTTCTACTCCGCCGACCTCGGCGACGAAGCCGCCCTCGGCAAAATCCTCACCGACGAGAAAATCGACGTCGTCATGCACTTCGCCGCCTTCGCCTACGTCGGCGAATCCGTGCAGGACCCGTTGAAATACTACTTCAACAACGTCGTCGCCACGCTCCACCTCCTCCGCGTGATGCTCGCGAAGGGCGTCAACAAATTTGTCTTCTCGTCCACCTGCGCGACCTTCGGCGTCCCGACCAAAATGCCGATCACCGAGGACCTCCCCCAGTCGCCGATCAACCCCTACGGCCAGACGAAGCTCGACATCGAAAACGCCCTCAAATCGCTCGCTCACGCCCACGGCCTCAGCTTCGCCGCCTTCCGCTATTTCAACGCCGCCGGCGCCGCCGAGGACGGCACCATCGGTGAAGACCACTCGCCCGAAACCCACCTCATCCCGCTCGCCATCGACGCCGCCACCGGCCGTCGCCCCGCCCTCCAGGTTTTCGGCAACGACTACCCCACGCCCGACGGCACCTGCCTCCGCGATTACGTCCACGTCGACGACCTTTCCCGCGCCCATATCGCCGTCTTCGACAAACTCTCAAACCCCGGCGCCGCCCTTTTCTACAATCTCGGCACCGGCACGCCCACCTCCGTCCTAGAGGTCATCCGCGCCGTCGAAAAAATCACCGGCCGCACCGTGCCCCACACCTTCGCTCCCCGTCGTGCCGGCGATCCGCCCGCCCTCTACGCCGACTCCTCCAAGGCGAAAAACGAACTCGGCTGGACCGTCAAATTCCCCGACATCGAATCCATCGTCGCCACCGCGTGGAAATGGCACTCCGCCCACCCCGCCGGCTTCGCCGACCGCAAGTAACAACTCGGTAGCGGAACGCGTGAGCGTTTCGCCCTGCTCGCCCATTTGGCAGCGCGGTGCCCTCGCCGCGCCCCTTCGTGTCCATTGGTGTCCATTCGTGGTTGAACGAACTTCTCCACGCCCGGGCCGCACGCGTTCAAAATTCGTCACCAAATTTCGACGAAACCTATTCTGCACGAAGGCGTCCGAAAGCCGCATGGACAAGCCCTCGTCGTTCTCTCCTCAAGTCCTGGACGAAGACCTTCAGATCGTCCGCGCGACCCTCGCCACGATCTCCGACGACGTCGAAAAATTGTCTCCCACCGCGGGCCGCGCCGTTCACGACGCGATGAAAAAGATCGACCAGGCCCACGCCGAATTCCTCCGCGCCTCCTCCGCGTAGTTCGGAATCTCGCCCGTAGCGGAAAGCGTGAGCTTTTCGCCTCACTCTCACGCCGCTCCCTCAATCCATCGGCGCCGCCCACGCATTCACCCCGCGCACCTTCACCTTCCGCCGATAAACCGCCTCGTTGCAGGTCGCGTAAAGCACATCGAACTCCGGCCCGCCAAACACCAGGTTCGTGATCTTCCCATTCGGCGTCGGAATCACCGCGATCACCCGCCCCGCCGTGTCGCATACCTGCACCCCCAATCGCGTCGCGACATACAACCGCCCCGCGTCATCGAACTTCACCCCATCCGCCAAGCTCTCCGCCTGCCCCGGCGACCGCATCCGCGCGAACTTCTCCAGTCGCTCCAGCCTCCCGTCCTCCCTCACTCGCGCGCGATACACCCACTCCCCGCGATAATCCGCCACCACCACCCACCGCTGGTCCGGCGACAACGCGATCCCATTCGAATACTTCAACTCCCCCGCATCGAACTCCACCGTCTCCCCGCCCGGCCGGATCAACCACACGCGACTCCGCTCGCCGTCTCCACGCGCCGGATACGTCGCGTAAACATTCCCGTTGTGCGCCACCACCAGATCGTTTCCCGCGATGCCGTCCGCGATCACCGTCGCGCTCCTATCCTCGTCATACGCCACGATCCGCCGCGTCCCCGTCTCGACCGCATACAACCGCCCGTCCGGCCCAAAGATCTGCCCATTCGTCCGCTTCGTGTCCGCCACAAACACCCGCGGCACGCCCGCCTCGTCGATCCGATAGTTTTTGCTTCGCGGAATATCGCTGAAAAACACCTCGCCGCGCGCATTCACCGCCGGTCCCTCGCTCAACCCATACCCTTCGCCCACCAACTCCCATTCCTCGCCGGGCAACAGGATCTCGCGCAGCACCGCCGCTTCCTCCGCAACCGTCGGCGCACCGACGCCCGCCACCGCGAGCGCCAGCCACGCCACCGCCCACCGCACCGCTGCCGTCCCTCCGCTCACACCTCTTTCGCCCGTTTCATCAACGTCGCCTTCGTCACCCCCAACAACTTCGCCGCTTTCGTCGCATCGCCCGCCTCGGTCGCCAGCGCACGTTTGATCAACTCCTGCTCGATCCGGCCCAGCATCGACGTTTCATCCCCGCGCAGCGTCTCGAACAGAAAGTCGATCGCCCGCTCCACCGTCAGCGACGCTTCGCCCGCCGCGCTCGGCGCCGCCGAAGCACTGACTTCCGCCGGCGCAAACGGCGCCACGCTTCCCGGCTTCGCCGCGACTCCCGCCGACGCCGCCTCGCCGCCCGTCGCCGCGGCGGCCGCCGGCTCCGCCTCTTCCCCCGTCGCCCGGCGAATCTCCGCCGGCAAATCCTTCACCAGAATCGCATCGCCCTGCGCGATCACCGCGCTGCGATAGATGACGTTCTCCAATTCGCGCACGTTGCCCGGCCAGCTGTGCCGCGTCAGCAGGTTCATCGCCTCGGGCGACACCTTCGTCACCCGCGCCTTCTTCTGCTTCACCAGATTCTGCAGACAGAAATCCACGATCTGCGGAATATCCTCCGCCCGCTGCCGCAGCGCCGGCATCCGAATTCTCACTACATTCAGCCGATAGTAGAGATCCTCGCGAAACGTCTTCGCCTTCACCATTTCCTCGAGATCCTTGTTCGTCGCGCCGATCACGCGCACGTCGACCTTGATCGTCTCCGTGCCGCCCACGCGCTGGATGTCGCCCGTCTGCAGCACCCGCAAAATCTTCGTCTGCGTCGCCAGCGCCATGTCGCCGATCTCATCGAGGAAAATCGTGCCGCCGTCGCAGAGCTCGAACTTGCCCAACCGCTGCCCCGTCGCGCCCGTGAACGATCCTTTCTCGTGACCGAACAGTTCGCTCTCGATCAGATTGTCCGGAATCGCCGCGCAGTTCACCGCGATGAACGGCTTGTTCGACCGGTGGCTGTGTTTCCAGATCGACCTCGCCACGAGCTCCTTGCCCGTCCCGCTCTCGCCCGTGATCATCACCGTCACGTCGCTCGCCGTCACCTGTCCGATGATCTTGAATACATCCTGCATCACCGGCGAGCTGCCCACGATCCCCTCGCGATAATCGTCCGCGTTGATCGTCGGCTTGTANTCGCTCACCGCCCGCAAATCCGCCCGNGTCTTCAACGCCGCCTCCGCCAGCGCCAGCACCTTCTGCGGATCGAAGGGCTTCATCATGTANTCGAANGCNCCNTACTTCATCGCCTCGATCGCCGTCTGCGCCGTCCCAAACGCCGTCATCAGGATCACCAGCTGCCTCGGGTTCGCCGCGCGAATCAGCTGCAGCGCCTCGATCCCGCCAATCCCCCCCATCCGCACGTCGAGCAGCACCAGATCCGGCGCCGGCCCCTTCTTCACCATCGCCACCCCCTGCTCGCCGCTCGGCGCCTCGATGATTTGATAGCCGCGTGACGACAACACGCGCGACAGCGAGTAGCGGATCTCCGCATCGTCATCGATCACCAGAATCGTGGCAGGTTTCGTTTCAGACATGCCTCCCACGATGAACGATCGCCGCCCTCAAAGTAAATAGCTCAGCTGCGCCGCGAAACCGTCCGCCAAAATCGACCTCCGCATGCAGCGCGCGCTGGCACTTTCCCAAACCTCGCATTGATTCCCCCGGATGCTCGGCTGGTCTCTCAACCTGTTTCGCGTTCGCGGCATTCAACTCGCCGTCCACTTCAGCTTCTTCCTTCTCCTCGCGTGGATCGCGAAAGACGGTTGGGACGAACGCGGCTGGGAGGGCCTTTTCTGGAACTCCGCCACGCTGATCGCTTTCTTCACCTGCGTCGTCCTCCACGAGTTCGGTCACTCCTTCACCGCCCTCCATTTCGGCATCGGCGTCCGCCGCATCCTCCTCATGCCGATCGGCGGCATGGCCGAATTCGACTCCATCCCGCGCCAGCCTTCGCGCGAATTGCTCATCACCCTCGCCGGCCCCGCCGTCAATTTCGTCATCGCCGGCGTCCTCTGGCTCTACCTCTGGCAGATCGATCACCCCATCTACGTCCACACGCTCAATGGTTTTCTCTACGAGCTCTGCATTTGGAATCTCGTCATGGGCGTCTTCAACCTCCTGCCCGCCTTCCCGATGGACGGCGGTCGCATCCTTCGCGCCGCGCTCGCCATCCGCCAGCCCTACCTCCGCGCCACCTACCTCGCCGCCACCATCGGCAAACTCGTCTGCCTCGTCGGCATGGGCCTCGCCGCTTGGTTCGGCACCTGGCTCGTCGCCGTTCTGTTCGGATTCATCTTTTTCGCCGGCGAAGCCGAATACCGCGCCGTCCGCCGCCGCGAAATCGAGGACGCCCAATGGCGCGAAATGCTCGCCCGCTACTACGCCCGCAGCGCCGAAGACGAGTCCGCTTCGCTCCCGCGCTAATGTGTTAGCCACGATGTCACGCAAGGCGCTTGCCCTTAAACTGCGCTTCTGGTCGCGTTCCCGTGCGCAGTTGGCCTTATTTCAGCTATATTGCCAGCCGCGCGTTCCGCTTCGCGCAGTATGTCCAGCTTCCGAGACCGCTTTTGCGAGCAGCATGGCTGCTCGCCCGACGCCTTCGTCCAGAAAGTCTTTTGGGCGACGTTATACCGGCACGCCGTCCCGTTTGCCGCGATCATCCTCCTTCTCAACCGCGACTTCTTTTCCGCGGACCGCGCGCTCATCCTCGGCGTAGCCGACGCCACCACGATGCGGCGCGTGCGCGACGAGGTGCGCGAATATTACTGGGACTCCACCAACACCGGCTGGCTCCGCCGCTCCGCCAACATCCGTGTCTCCGGCCAACGCCTCAAAAACCTCGCCCGCCGCTACCTCCCGGAAGGCACCCCCATGCCTTTTCCGCCGCCCCAGGTGTAAACCTGCCTCCGCTCCGTCCCGCCCCCGGCGCTCTCACCACCGCAAGCGAGAGCAACCCACTTGCGCTTCGCCGCCCCGCGGCTCCGTCCCACATCCGCTAATGTCACCGATGCGAACCGCGTCTGACGTTTTCTACTCGCTCCTTCCCCGTTGAGCGGGCTCGCCGGATCTGTTGCGTGTTCCGCATCCCGACGATGCATCCCGCCACCGTTCTCGCGAGCGCCGGCACTCCGGCCGTCGAAATCCCGCTCTGGCTCGTCACGCCTTTCGCGCTGCTCCTCCTGCTCATCGCGATCATGCCGCTCACGCCGACCCGCGTGAAACATTTCTGGGAGCACTACTACCCGCACGTCTCGATCGCCCTCGGCCTCGCCGTCATCGCTTTCTACCTCCTCCGCATTCCCGACGGCGGCGCCACCGTCGTTCACACCCTCCACGAATACTTTTCCTTCATCTCCCTCATCGGCTCCCTTTTCGTCGTCGCCGGCGGCGTTCACCTGAAAATCCGCGACGAAGCCACGCCGCTCGCCAACCTCACCTTCCTCGCGATCGGCGCCGTCGTCGCCAACCTCATCGGCACCACCGGCGCTTCCATGGTCCTCATCCGCCCGTGGATCCGGATGAACAAAATCCGCGTCGGCCCCTACCACGTCGTTTTCTTCATCTTCATCGTTTCCAACCTCGGCGGCGCGCTCACGCCCATCGGCGACCCGCCCCTCTTCCTCGGCTACCTGCGCGGCGTCCCGTTCTTCTGGCTCCTTCAACACGTCACCGTGCAATGGTTCGCCACCGTCGCCGCCGTGCTCGCCGTGTTCTACCTCCTCGACCGCCGCAGCTACCTTCGCGCTCCCTCCAAAATCCAGCGCAAACTCGACCGCCCCTCCGAAGGCCTCCGCTTCGACGGCAAAATCAACCTCCTTTTCCTCGCCGCCATCATCGGCGCCGTCTTCCTTCCCGACACCTTCTTCCTCCGCGAAGCCGTCATGCTCGGCGCCGCCGCCGCGTCCTACGTCCTCACGCCGCGCAGCGTCCACCAACAAAACCAGTTCACCTTCGGCCCCATCAAGGAAGTCGCCTTCCTCTTCGCCGGCATCTTCGCCACCATGATGCCTGCCCTCGGCTACATCGACCAGCACGGCTCCGAGTTTGGCGTGAAAAAACCCTTCCACTACTACGCCGCCACCGGCTCGCTCTCCGCCGTCCTCGACAACGCCCCCACTTACGCCACCTTCCTCCGCCTCGCCGAAACGACCGCGCAAGCCGCACACCCCGCCGACTTCCCCGTCGATCCTGAGCACGAATCCGAAGTCGTCGCCGTCCTCCTCGATCACCCGGCCGATTCCCGTCTCGTCATCGCCGTCAGCCTCGGCGCCGTCTTCTTCGGCGCCATGACCTACATCGGCAACGGCCCCAATTTCATGGTCAAATCCATCGCCGAAAGCACCGGCATCCGCACGCCTTCCTTCTTCGGCTACCTCTTCAAATTCAGCCTGCCCTTCCTTCTCCCCATTCTCCTCCTCTCCGGCTGGCTCTTCTTGTAACCTCCCGCTAAGTTGCGCGCCCATCGCGCAACGCTTCGCCATCGCCATCGCCACCCCCTGAGCCACGCCCTCGCTCGCGCTCCGTCCGCGCTCCGCGCTCAAGCCCGCGGATGCGCCTTCGCGTAGATCTCCTTCAGCCGCGCCACGCTCACGTGCGTGTAAACCTGCGTCGTCGCCAAGTTCGCGTGCCCTAGAAGCTCCTGCACCAGCCGCAAATCCGCCCCCGCATTCAACAGATGCGTCGCAAACGAATGCCTCAGCTTGTGCGGCGTCAGATCCATCGGCAGCTCCGCCGCCGCCAGATACCGCTTCAACATCTTCTGCACCTGCCCGTCGTCCATCCGCTCGTGCCGCGTCGTCACCAACACCGGATCTTCCGTCCCGCGCCGCATTGCGAAGTCCGCGCGAAATTTTTTCACCAGCTCCGTCGCCACGCGGCCCATCGGACACAACCGCTCTTTCTTTCCCTTGCCGAACACCCGCGCCACGCCCGCCTGCAAATCCAGCGCCCCATAATTCAACCCGATCAACTCGCTCACGCGCAGCCCCGCGCCATACAGCAGTTCCATCGCCAGTCGATCGCGGCACGCCGTAAACGCATCGATCTCCCCCGCCTTCAACAGCCGCTCCGGGCCCGCCAGCAGCCGCACCATCTGCTCCTCCGTCAAAAATTTCGGCAGCCGCTTCTCCAGCTTCGGCAGCGGCACGCCCAAAAACGGATCCCGCCGCACGCGCCCCCGCCGCAGCCAAAACTTAAAAAACGACCGCAGCCCCGACACCTGATTGTGCAGCGTCCTCCGCCCAAACCGCCGCTGCGCCTCGATCACGAAATCCCGCATCGTCCGCACCTCGAGCGCGTCGAACCCGTTTTCCCAAAGCCCCGCCTCCTTCAGCCAAAGATAAAAATCCTCAAACGCCTGCCGGTAGTTCCGCACCGTATACGCCGAATACCGCCGCTCCAGCGCCAAAAACTCCTCAAACGGCCGCCACCACTCCTCCCTCACCGCCTCCGGCAGCCCTCCCCGAGCTTCGTGTCCATTCGTGTCCATTCGTGGTTCATTCACTCTCCCGCTCACGCTCCGAGTTCAAAGCCCAGCCGTTCTGGCTCTCCGTGCCTCTGGGTCTCCGTGGTTCCAATCCGTGTTCATCCGTGTCCATCCGTGGTTCCCACCGCGACCTTCCCTTCCACCTCCCGCATCACCGTCGTCGCGTGCAACCGCAACGCCCCCTCCGGATCCAGCCCCTTCGCCCGCGCCGCCGCCGTCAGCTCGAACAACATCTTCCCCAGCGTCGCCTCGTCCAACTGCTTCCCCAGCGCCTCCACCTGCGCGCGATCCACCACACCCTCCGCCGGCAGCGCTTTCTTCTCGATCTGCTTCCAGACCGCCTCCGCAAACATCAACGCCGGCAGCCGCGGCGGCAGCTCCTTGAACACGCCTTTCGCCTGCGGACCGTTCTTCTTCTCCGTCGCCTTGATCTTCTCCCACTCGGCGATCACCTGCTCCGACGTATCCAGTTTCCCGCTTCCAAACACATGCGGATGCCGTCGCACGAGCTTGTCATTGATCTCCCGCGCCACCTCCTCGAACGAAAACTGCCCCTTCTCCGACGCGATCTGCGCGTGAAACACCACCTGGATCAACACGTCGCCCAGCTCCTCCCGCATGTGCGGATAATCCCCGCGATCGATCGTATCGATCAGCTCGCTCACTTCATCGATCAGGCAGCGCACCAACGTCGCATGCGTCTGCTCTTGATCCCACGGACATCCCCCCGGCCCCCGCAGCCGCGCCATCGTCACCAACAAATCCTCGATCGCACTCATGGCGTGAGGAGAAACCACGAAACACACGAAACACACGAAAATTCCCGTTTCATTCTGGTCTGGTTTTCGTGTTTTTCGTGTGTTTCGTGGTTCCCCCATGTCCGACAAACTAACCGAGATCATGGACCACAAGCGCCGCGAAATCGCGCCGCTCGTCCGCCCCGTTCTCGAATCCGAGCTCGCGCAACTCGACGCCTCCCTTCCGCGCCCGCCGTCCTTCCTCGAAGCCCTGCGCCGCCCCGATCGCACGCTCGCCGTCATCTCCGAAATCAAACGCCGCTCGCCCTCCGCCGGCGACATCAAGGCCGGCGCTTCCTCCCTCGAACAAGCCCAACGCTACCAGGACGCCGGCGCCGACGCTCTCTCCGTCCTCACCGACGAAAAATACTTCGGCGGCACCCTCGACGATCTCCGCGGCGTCACCGCCCACTTCCGCGCCACGCCCCCCGCCCGCCCCTGTCTCCGGAAGGACTTCATGGTGCACCCGATTCAAGTGCTCCAGGCCCGCGAAGCCGGCGCCAGCGCGATCCTCATCATCGTCCGCGCGCTCACCGATAACGAAATCCGCACGCTTCACGCCGCCGCCGACGCCGCCGGCCTCGACGCGCTTTTCGAAATTCACAACGAAGCCGAACTCGAACGCGCCGTCGCCCACGGCGCCTCCATCATCGGCGTCAACAACCGCGATCTCGCCATCTTCAAAACCGACCTCGCCCTCAGCGAACGGCTCATTCCGCAATTTCCCCGCGACGTCATCGCCGTCAGCGAAAGCGGCATCTTCACCCCCGCCGACGCCGCCCGCGCGAAAGCCTGCGGCGCCCACGCCATCCTCGTCGGCGAAGCGCTGATCGAAAGCCCCCGACCCCGCCGCCCTCATCGCCGACTTCCGCTCCGCCCGCGCCTCCTGATCGCTCGTCCGATGAACGCGTCTTTCTTCGTGTTCATTCGTGTCCATTCGTGGTTCTCTCCATGCCTTTAACCCCGACCGCCACCCGCGATCTCCTCGCCAAACTCGGCCACCAGCCGAAGCGCTTCCTCGGGCAAAACTTTCTCGTCGACGGCAACATCGTCCGCAAATCCCTCGAGCTCGCCCAAATCCACCCCGGCGATCGCGTCATCGAAATCGGCCCCGGCCTCGGCACCCTCACCTCCGCCCTCCTCGAAGCCGGCGCCGAGGTCTGGGCCGTCGAAAAAGACCGCAACCTCCACGAGCACCTCACCACCCATCTCGCGCCGCAGTTTCCCGCCACGTTCCACCTCACCGAAGGCGACGCCCTCGACTATCCTCTCGCGAACCTTCCCCTTTCCACCGACGCCTCCACACCGCCCGCCTACAAAATCGTCGCCAACCTCCCCTACGCCATCGCCACCCCCTGGCTCGACGCCGTTCTCTCCGGCCCGCTCCCCGAACGCATGGTCCTCATGCTCCAACAGGAAGCCGCCCAACGCTACGTCGCCCAACCCGGCACGAAATCCTTCGGCGCCATTTCCATCTTCCTCCAATCCGCCTACGCCGTCGCCCCCGGCCACAAGGTCGAACCGTCCTGCTTCTTTCCCGCGCCCCGACATCGATTCCTACTTGCTCCACCTCGTCCTCCGCGACACGCCCTTCATCTTTTCCCCTTCAACCAAAACCCTCATCCGCGCCGTCTTCCAACAACGCCGCAAACAAATCGCCGGCCTCCTCCGCCGCCAGCTTCCCGACGACGGCGCCGCCTGGCTCTCCCGCCTTGCCGCCGCCGGCTTCCCACCCCAAACCCGCCCCGAAGCCATCCCCGTCAATCTCTGGCATTCCCTCCCCCCGCCCTCCGCGTAGCTCCCTCTCGTGCTCGTAATTCGTAATCGTAATCGTGCTCGAGCTGCCACCCGATCCCCCGCCTCGCAATCGCCTCCCATTTTCAACCCCGTCGCCGCGCTTGAAAGCCGCCCTCCAGCCCCTACTCATTCCTCACTCGTTAACGATGAACCGCCTCCTGCTCGTGTTCCTCTCCCTCGCCCTCGCGCAGCCGCTCCTCGCCCAACCGGGCGACGGCATCGCCGGCCGCGTCGACGGCTCCACCTACATCTCGCCCAGCGGCGCCTTCCGGATTCGCATCCCCGTTCTGCCCGAACTCGGCGGACGCATCCAGGACACCCCCACCGCGGTCACTTTCCAGGACGACTTCAACGTTCTCTGCACCGTCGCCGCCATTCCCATGGACGCCACCCAGCGCTGGGAATACTCCACCCGCGGCCCCAAGGACTACCTCGCCTGGTTCTTCGCCAATTTCATCATGCCCGATTTCGACGCCTCCTTCCCCGGCGCCCGCGTCGAAAACGTCCGCTTCGCGTCCGGCATCGCCGACGGCACGCTCTTCGCCTACATCATCCTCCCCGAAGGTTCCATGTTTAACCACAAACTCGCCTTCCTCGGACCCGACTCGCCGCTCCCCGACGCCAAACGCGGCAACATGCTTTTCGTCCGCAACAACAACGTCTTTGTCCTGAGCGTCGAGCTCGCCGAACGCGTCCTCGAACGCAGCTCCTACAACAAGACAACCGAAGAGGAAGACTCCATCCTCCGCGACCGCCTCGTCGCTCTCTTCGACAAGATGTCCTTCCCCTCATCGTCCGGAACGTCTCCGTGACGCTCCGCCGGCGCCTGGCATGAACCTTCGCCTCGCGCAACGCGACGACCTTCCCGCGATCGTCGCGATCTACAACTCGATCATCCCCGGCCGCATGGTCACGGCCGAGTTGAACCCCGTCACCGTCGAAAGCCGCATCCCCTGGCTCGAAGCCCACGATCCCGCCCGCCTGCCCGTCTGGGTGCTTGAAGACTCCCGCGAAATCGTCGCCTGGCTCAGCTTCGACACCTTCAACGCCCGCGCCGCCTACAACGCCACCGCGATGATCGCGATCTACGTCGCCGAACATCGCCGTCACACCGGCCTCGGCCGCTTTCTCCTCACGCAAGCCCTCGAGAAAGCCCCGTCACTCGGCCTCCGCGTCCTCCTCGGTTACATCTTCGCGCACAACGAACCCAGCCTCCGCCTCTTCGAAAAATTCGGTTTCGCCCGCTGGGCCCATCTTCCACGCGTCGCCCGCCTCGACGGCATCGACCGCGACCTCGTCATCGTCGGCAAACAGGTCTGAGTCGCGCTCGCCCCGCGGAGAACGTCGCGCCGCCGCCGTTTCACTCACACGTGAAACTGCTCCAAGACGATCTTTCCGTCCTTCACCTCGTAGACGCACAGCTCGCTCATGTTCATCCGTCCCTGACCTTTCATCGTCACGTCCATCGTCATCGTGCACGCGAACGAATTCGTGGCCACGATCGGATCCGACACCGTCAACGCGTGCATCGTCTCCACCATCGCGTCGAACTTCTTCCCCTTCTCCTTGATCGCCGCCAGCCCCCTCGTCTCCTTTTCGAACGCGGGCGTCGCGTAAGGTTCGATGCTCACCGCGTCGTCGGCATACAACTCGGTTTGAGCGGCTTCCCAGTTGGCCTGGCGGCAATGCGCCACGAGGCGTTTCGCGATTTCTTCGATGGTCATGGCAACGCCCACTGAACACCCCTCGCCCCTCCGCGCAACCGTCCCGTCTCATCGCCCCGCCCCCTCCCGCCGCGCCGCTCACTTCATCAATTCCGCCAGCGGCCCCTTCACCGCTTCCGCCCAGATTTCATAACCTTTCTCCGACGGGTGCAGTTTATCGTGCATGATCTCGTCCGGAATCGTCCCGTCCGCCGCGAGGAATTTTTCCCCGATATCCAAATAGAACACGTGCTTCCCATCGTGCAGCTTCGCGATGATCGGATTCACCCCGAGCACGGTTTTCCTCAGCCCGTCGCCCGGCTCACCGCGCGGAAAGATCCCCAGCAGCAAAATCTTCGCCGCCGGAAAACGCTTCCGCATCTCCAGCACAATCGCCCCCACGCCTTCCGCGATTTCCTCCGACGAACAATACGAGCCGTTGTTCGTCCCGATCATCAACATGATCGCCTTCGGCTGAAAGCCTTCGCCCTCGCCGTTCTGCAGCCGATACAGCACCCCTTGCGTGCTGTCGCCGGAAATCCCGAAATTCGCCACCTTCATCCCGCCAAAATAACGATCGAACACCGCCTTCCCCGCCGACGGCGGATTCGCCACCCCCTCGGGTCCGGCGTTGCGCCAGAAATCCGTGATCGAGTCCCCCATCATCAGCAGATCGATGTCGCCACGCCGCGCGACCTCCACATTCGCCGCATGCTTCGGACGAAACCCGATCCACAACGACGGCACCACCGCCGGATTCACCCGCGGCGGCCGCACCTCGAGCAGCCCGGGATATTTCGCCAGCACGTCCTTCGTCTTCGCATCCGCACTCGCGACAAACCGCCGCAAACTTTCCTCCGCCAACGCGACCTCCTCCGCCGACGGCCGCGCGATCGCCACCTCCGGCGGCACCGACGCCGGCGCCACGCCCGCCGGCTGCGCGCGAACCAGGCTCACGCCGAGCGCGAGCGCAATGACTGAGGAACGAAGAAAAGAAATCACAGGGGGGTTCACCTCCCCGTTGTTCCGCTCCTCCACCCCCGACGCAATCTCCAACCCGCTTTACGTCCCGGGCTGCTCCTGCTCCTCCGACACCACCTCCGGCGCCGACAGCGGAATCTTCGGCGCCCACTTCTGCCAGTCCTTCTCCGCCTCTCTCACCAGCGGAAACTCCGCTCCGTCCTCCGCCGCCGGCGCAAGCTCGCCTTCCGGCGTCGCCAACGCCACCCCGCCCGACAACAGCGCCTGCAGCGACGTGCTCTTCAACTCCGCCCCCAGCAACCCCGCCTTGAACGAAAACCCGCCCGCGTTCCAAAACCGCGTGTTCGTTCGCACCAGATTCGCATACGGCGCCTCCACATGGATCCGCACCAGCACCGCCGTCGCATCGTCCGCCATCCGCGTCGTCTCCACCGTCCCCACCCGCATCTCGCGATAATAAACCCCCGACCCCGTCTTCAGCGAACCGAGCTCGTTCGACCTCAAGATAAACGTCCGCCCTTCCTTCGGCAGCTCCGGCGGCGGCATCCGCTCCAAACCCACGAACCGCTTCGCCAGCTCGCCCGCGCCCGGCCGCACATTCAGCCGCGCCCCCGTCAGCAGCGTATCCAAACCTCGTATACCGGCCACGCCGATCTCCGGCTGCACGATCCAAAACATCGCCCCTTCGCGCGCCACCGCCTCCGCCGACCGCTCCAGCCGCACGCGCACGATCACTCCGTCGAGATCCGGCTTCAGCGTCACCGCCGTCACACTACCCACGACCACGCCTTTATAATGCAGCTGCGTCTTCCCCGGCGCCACGCCCGATCCATCCGCAAACTCGATCTCGATCTCCGGTCCGCGATTCTTCAACTCGCGCGCGATCATCCACCCGCCCACCGCCAGCGCCACCAGCGGCACCACCCACACCAGAGGAAACCGCGGCGAACGACTCACCTTCACCACCGGCGCCGTGCTCATCGCCCCGCCTCCGTCGTTGCCTGCCCGCGCCATAGCACGCGCGGATCGAACGCATGCGTCGCCAGCGCCGTCAGCACCACCGCCAGCGCAAACGCCGCGATCCCCTGCCCCGGCTCGATATTCGACAACACCCCGAACCGCACCAGCCCGGCCAGAAACGCCACGAGTAAACACGTCCAGCATCGACCACCGTCCGATGAAAATCCAGCGCCTCATACAAGCGCGTCAGCCGCCGCGGATCGCGCATCCGCCCTCGATGCGCCGCCACCAGCAGCCAGCCCAGTCCCGCCAGCTTCAACACCGGTATCAGAATACTGGCGACAAACACGATCGCCGCGATCGCCCACAACTCCTGCCGCCACAACGCCACCGTTCCCGAAAAAATCGTGTCCGTCCGCACCTGACCCATCGTTCGCGTCGTCAAAATCGGCAGCACGTTCGCCGGCACCAGCATCGCCGCCGCCGCGATCGCAAACGCCGTCGGATTCGCCAGCCGCTCCGACTTCAAGCGCAGAAAACGTCGACTCATGATGTCGCCGCCTCCCGCGCCGGCAGCGCGTTCTCCGCCGGTTGCAACAAATAGCTTCGCCACGCCAGCAGCAGCGAAAGCGACATCGCGATGTAACACCAGAAGCCCGCGCCCACGCGCACGTCCACCAGCGACCCGAGTTTCGTCAGCGCCACCAGCACCGCCAGCACCTGCACCTCCGGCATCGCCCAGTATCCAATCGCCCGCGCCGTGCGCAGCACCGCATCGCTCGGTTGCCCACCGAAACGCACCCGACACAACTCAACCGCCAGCACGATCAGCACCGTCAACGGCACCACCAGCCCGCACAACAACACCCACGTCCCAAGCAGCGGCATGCCGTTCGTCCACAATCCTTCCACCCCCGTCAGCAGCACGCCTTCGCGAAACTGCCCGAACTTCCCCGCGCTCACAAACGGCAGCATCAACGCCGGCCCCGCCATCACCAGCCCGGCCAGCGTAAACGCCAGCGCCGGATCCGTCCCCCAGCGCGATCGCCGCGCCAACTCCGTCCCGCATCGCCCGCACAACGCCCGCTCGCCCGGCGCCAACGGCACCGGCCGGCGAATCTGCCCGCACAACGGGCAACTCAAACGCGTGGCGAGAGAGGTCATGACAAAGCAGCGCCGACCGAAGCCGGCCGGGAGCGCGAAAGCGCCCGGCGAGCGACCCTCCGCAACGCCTTCGGTTCCCGCGCCACCCCTCCATCGCCCCACCGATGATTTCCTAAATACCAACTCCCGACGTCGTTGCCTCACCCCTTCGCGCCCCCGCACCCGTTCGCCCCCACCACCCCGCCGTCGCCCGCTCGCGCCGGCGCCCGTTCAACACCCACCCCACCCACGTCGACCGCACAAACAAATCATACGTCACCAGCGCGATTCCCACCGTCGTCACGGACACGATCCCGAGCTTCACCGACCAGTGCAGCGCCACCTCAGCGATCGCGACCTGCAACCACACCACGATCGGCAGGTGCACCAGATACATCCAATAGGACGAATCCGTCACATACCGGATCCACGCCCGCGGCCGCACGCACACCTTCCGAAACGCGCCCATCGTCAAAAACACCAGCGACCACATCATCGCCGCATAACTCAGCGCGAATCCCACCTTCGCCATCGTATAGTTCGGATGCGCCGGATCGCCCTGCACCCCACCGAGCCACAACACGCCCGCGATCCCCACGCCCGCGAACAACCACCGATCCGCGCTCAACCGCGACATCTCCTCGATCATTGTCGTTTCACCGCGTCCAACCAGCCAACCAAGTCCAAAGAACCCCACATACACGGCCAGCACCGGCCCGTGCGGCGCCAGCGATTGGTCCGGCGTATCCATTCCCCAATACCGCATGAACCACAGCGCTGCCGCCGTCGGCACCGCCAGCACCGGAATCGCTAGCGCCGAACTCGCCGTCCACCTCGCCACCGCGTCCGCCGCACGCAGCGCCGTTTCACCGATCGCCCCCGCCGCGCCCACCAGCGTCCGCGCCACAATCGCCATCGCCGTCAACAGCGTCAGATAATAAAGAAACCACAGGTGCGATCCCGTGAAAATTCCCGCCGGCAGCGTCTCGAGCATTCTGAAGCCCGCCACGATGCCCGCCCAAAATTCATAGTCACCCCGCAGGCTCGCGCTGCCCATCAACCACCCCGATACCAACAGCGGCCGCAGCAGAAACCAGCCGACCACAAACGGGACCACGATCCGCACGAATCGCCCGCGCACGAACTCGCCCACGCTTTTCCGCCGCAACGTCACGCAGCCGAAAAATCCCGCGAGCAGGAAAAACAGCTCCATGCGAAACGAGTGGCTGATCGTCACGAAGGTCGTCACCGCCGCTCCCGTCGAGATGTCCTGCACCGCCCAGCCCATGAAGATCGGCATGAACGAGAGGCTCGCATGAAACACGACGCCGAGCACCAGCGCGAACGCCCGCGTCGCATCGAGATAATCCAGCCGCGCCGGAGAAACCGCATTCGAGTTCATCGGAAACCATCCCGTGCGCTCAGTAGAATCCGATCTCGTCCACCTCGTAGGAGAACGCATCCTTCGCCATCCCGAACGCCACCAGGTTCACGCTCGTGATCGTCTTCAAATTCAGCGGCGTCTGCTCCGACCACGCGCGCTTCATGTCTTTGAACGCCAGCCGCACTTCCTGAAACGCGCCGCGCTTCGCCGCCACCGGTCCGCCCGTGTGATAATCGAAATTCGTCACCTCCGCGCTCGCGACCTGCACCGACAGAACGCCTTTGTTCACCTTCACACGCAGCCGCACGCCTTCATACGCGCTCAGGTCCTGCGGCTGCATGTCCCCTGACAGAATCAGCGGCACACTGATAAACGCCGGCACGCCGCGCCCCGGCACCAGCTCGCCTTCGACTTTCAACACGCCGTCCGCGCAGGTCTGCGTCGCGCGCGACTGACTGCCCAGTTCCTTGTCGTTGAACAAGAGCCTCTGCGCGCCGTGCCGCATCGGATCGGAAAAATCGTCAACCAGCGCCGGCGCGCCCGCCCTCGCATACGGATGCAGCGCGTAGAAAACCACGACGACAACGGCCGTGACTTTGGTCCAGCGCCAGAAGAACGAAAGAGTGGGAGTTTTCATGGGAGATGTGAGTTGGGTTTAAACGAGTGTTCGCCCATGAGTGCCCAAACCCGCGCTCCCGGTGACAAAGTTTTTTCTTCAGCGGATTCCCTGTCACCTCTTCCCCCTTCCCGGGCACGTAAAAGCATCCCATAACATGCACGCCCCCGATCCCATGACTCCCGCCCTGGCCCCGTCCGACGCCGAACTCGTCGCCGCCACGCTCGCCGGCGACCGCCGCGCCTTCGGCCAAATCGTCGAACGCTACCAGCGCCTCCTCTGCTCCCTCGCCTACTCCGCCACCGGACAACTCAGCCAAAGCGAAGACCTCGCCCAGGACGCCTTCGTCGACGCCTGGCGCCAGCTCGCCACGTTGCGCGAACCCGAAAAACTCCGCTCCTGGCTCTGCGGCATCCTGCGTTTCAAAATCAGCCATCTGCGCCGCGCCGATGGACGCGAGCCCGTCCGCCAGGCCGAGTCGATCGACGATTCCGCCGACTTCCTTCCGTCCAACGATCAACCCACTCCCGACCTCGCCGCGCACAACGAAGAGCAGGCCCTCATGTGGAGCGCGCTCCAACGCGTTCCCGAAAACTATCGCGAGCCGCTCATTCTCTACTACCGCGAACACCGCTCCATCGAACACGTCGCCACCGCGCTCGATCTCACCGAAGACAACGTCAAACAACGCCTCGCCCGCGGTCGCAAAATCCTGCAGGAGCAGGTCCTCGCCTTCGTCGAAGGCGCGCTCGAGCGCAGCACGCCCGGCCGCGTGTTCACGCTCGCCGTCCTGGCCGCGCTGCCGGAAATCGTCACGCCCGTCAAAGCCGCCGGCATTGGTGCCGCCGCCGCGCACGGTGGGATGCTCGCCAAGACGACCACGCTCGCGACCCTCATCACGTCGACGTCCGGACTCGTCTCCGCCGTTCTCACCCTCCGCACCAATCTCGATCAATCGCGCACGCCCCGCGAACGCCGCGCCGTCGTCAAAATCACCATCGCCCGCTTTCGTCACCGTGATCGGTGCGATGACCGCACTCGTCCTCCTGCGCTCCGCTTCGTTCCGCTGGTGGGAATACCGCACGGTCTTCGCCTTCGTCGCCCAGGCGATCGTGCTCATGCTCCTGATCGTGTGGCCGCTCGGACTCCTCAGCGTCATGAGCCGCATGCGCGCTCTCCGCACCGCCGAGCGTCGCGCGCACCCGGAACTTTTTGCTCACACGATCGATCAGGTCGGCTCCTCCGCGAGCGAATACAAAAGTCCGATCCGCCTCCTTGGCGTGCCGCTGGTGCATATCCGTTTCTCCTCGCCCGACCAAGGCGCCCCGCCGGTGTTCGGTTGGTTCGCCGGCGGCGATCGCGCCTATGGATTGATCATGGCCTGGGGCGGACTCGCCGTCGCTCCGTTCAGCATCGGCGCCATTTCAATCGGCGCATTCTCGCTCGGCAGCGTCTCCTTCGGCCTCTTCGCCTTCGGAAATTTTGCCGCCGGTTACCTCGCGATCGGCGCCGCCACCTTCGGCGTCAAAGCCTTCGCCTGGCTTGTCGCCACCGGTTGGGAAACCGCGCAAGCCGGTGGCTTCGCCATCGCCCGTCTCGCCGCCGAAGGCCCCATCGCCTTCGCCCACCACGCCAACGACCCGATCGCCCGCTCCATCCTCGCCGATCCCCAGGCCGAACAGAATCAAATGGTCGTCGTCGCGATCCTTTCGCTCATCGCCATTCTTCCCGTCATCTTCTACTCCCGCGCCGTCCGCCGCCGCTTCGGCAAATCCGCACGTAAAATCTAGCGCGTCGCCCACCCGCTCGCGCGCACTCCTTCGTTCCTCCGCACACAACCCGCACTTGCCGCCGCCCGCCTTCGCCCTCTCATAACGCCTTCATGCGCCTACCCCGATTTTTCACCGCCGCGCTTTGCCTCGCCTTCGCGCCCTTCTCCCTCGCTGCCGCCGCGCCCCACGAAGTCGTTTCCGAAACCATCACGATCGCGCAAGGCCGTCTCCGCGGCGTGAAAGGCGAAGATCCGTCGGTTACCGTTTTCAAAGGCATCCCTTTCGCCGCGCCGCCCGTCGGCGATCTCCGCTGGCGTCCGCCCCAACCGCCCGCGCACTGGGACGGCGTGCGCCGTGCCGACACCTTCGGCGCCAGCGCCGTGCAGGCCGACCTACGCTCGCTCGGTCCGTGGACGGAGGAATACATGTTCCGCAATCACACGAGCGAAGATTGTCTCACGCTCAACGTCTGGACTCCCGCCAAACGCTCCTCCGAACGCCGCGCCGTTTTCGTCTGGATTCACGGCGGCGCCTACTCCAGCGGCTCCGGCGAGGTGCTGCTCTACGATGGCGAGGGTCTCGCCAAAAAAGGCATCGTCGTCGTCACCATCAACTACCGCCTCGGTGTATTCGGTTTTCTCGCACACCCCGAACTCACCGCCGAATCCCCGCACCACGCCTCCGGCAACTACGGTCTGATGGACCAGATCGCCGCGCTCCGCTGGGTCCGCGAAAACATCGCCTCCTTCGGCGGCGATCCCAGCCGCGTCACGATCGCCGGCCAGTCCGCCGGCGCCGGCTCCGTTCACCACCTGCTCGTCTCCCCCGAAGCCCGCGGCCTTTTCCATCGAGCCATCGCACAAAGCGGCCCCTGGCGCCGCAACGGTCTGAGCCTCCCGCTCGCCGAGGCCGAAGCCCAGGGCCGCGCCTTTGCCCGCGCGATCTCCGCACCCTCGCTCGCCGAACTGCGCGCGCTCAACGCCGACGAACTCTTCTCGCGCTACGAATCCCAACCCACGCGCTTCCGTCCGATCGTCGACGGCTGGATCGTTCCCGATCAGGTCGTCGCCGTTCACCAACGCGGCGAACAAATCGACGTCCCGCTGCTCACCGGCTGGACCGCCGACGAATCCAGCTCACAAAAAGGCTACGGCGTCACGACCGTCGCCCAGTTCACCGCCGACGCCACGAAGGCCTACGGCGAAC
>Ga0065721_10048700_pt1 | contig 129832 bp, 117 predicted proteins | sample Mesricmetagenome_FD_59108 | JGI IMG/M metagenome (GOLD analysis project Ga0065721, IMG submission 59108) | Mesophilic microbial community from rice straw/compost enrichment Sample: eDNA_1 v2 (version 2) | ecosystem: Engineered > Solid waste > Grass > Composting > Bioreactor | place: USA...
CGGTGAGCGAGCTGCTGGCCATGGACAACCCGTTCGCCACGCTGATGGCGGCCCTGCAGAGCGACTGGCTGAGCCGCAGGGAAAGCGACGAGGAGCGGAACGGGCGACGCATGCAGCTGGCCCGAGCCCTGGTCCACAGCCGGAAGGTGGACGGCGACCGGATCAACCACATGGTATACGTCATAAAGGTGCTGCTGCACATTGAAAATCCGGAAATAAACAGTAATTTTGATCAACAGATGGACAAACTGATAGGAAGGACCAAACCCATGGGAATACTTGAAACAGTGAAGATGCTGGAGCGCGAAGAGGCTACTGAGCAGGCGCGTTACGAGGCTAAGCGGGAGTTTGTAACTAATCTCATCCGTGATTTCCAATTCACGGATGCACAGGCGGCGAAGGCCGCTACGGTAAGCGTGTATTTTGTCCGTAAAATCCGCGCTGAACTAAAGAGACAGCAGGAGACCAGCTGATGGCATACAATGCAAGCATAGCTCTGGCAGGCGGAGCGTAAGGCACTGCCCCCGTTGCAAAAAAAGGGAATGCCATTTGAACGGGTCCGGAACGGATAGCGCGGTCAAAACAGCCCCATCTGTCCGTTGTCGTCCATGTTAATGTCTTCCGGGTTGGTGATCTCCAGATCCACTTTGGGTTTTGGCTTGGGTGCGGCTTCGGCGGTTGTCTTGCCTTCGGTATCTGCCGCAGGCGAAGCGTCTGCCGTTGTTCCTGCTGTTGGCGCTGGTTCCTCATTTGCCGGTTCAGGGGCCGCGCTTTCTGTTACGGCTTCTTCCTTTACGGACAGGATCACACGTTGTACTTCATGCGGCGAAAGCCGGTTGCCCTGTGCTTTCATGCCTTTGATATCGATGACGTCAGCCAGATTCTGCTCAATGGTCTCCGGAGTGCGTGACTTGCCTTTCAGCAAGTCTACCGTGACAATGGGTTGGGCGGCATTGGTGAGCAGCACCAGCTTTGACCCCGGTTCGTCGTTGATAATGGAAGTGCGCTTGCCGATGGGGGTGTCTTCAAATGTAAACCGTTTGACGTAATGGATGCCGGATTTACCGTCGCGGTGTACAGCGCTGAAGACCTGCTGAGGGTTGTATTTTTCAATCCGGATCAGTTTATCGTCAAAGTGGTTGCTCAGATCAAAACTGCAGAGTTCATAGATGCCGTCTGCCATGACGGTAAGGATTTTGTCATCGCCGTCAAATTCGCCGAGGTATTGGCCGCGCCCGTCGACATTGAGCCGTTTGAGCACGTCATCGAACCAGATCTTGCGCCCGGAGAGCGTGGACACGCCTTTGCTCTTCAGGACGATTTTCTTGATGGGGTATTTGGTGACGATATTCCCCTGGGAACTGCGGCCCTTGATGGCGACCTCTGCAAAGTCGACGTCGAACTGCAGCTTGCGTAGTTTTGAGTGGGGCTTCAGCTGTATGTTGATGACTTCGGCTTCTCCGTTGGGGTTGGCCGTGAAGTAGAGGACCTTGGATCCTTTTTCGCCCTTGGTCAGGTCGTATTCCTTGTCCCGGGTGACGCCGAGTATGGAGAAGCGCTTGATGTATGAAATGCCGGATTTGCCGTCACGGTAGATCAGGTTATAAACGGTGCGGTCGTCGCCTTTCTTGAATACGGCGACGTGGATGATGTCTTTACCGACAAAGACTTTGTCCTGTACCTTTGTGACCATGCATTTTCCGTCTGCACGGAATACGATGATATCGTCCAGGTCGGAGCAGTCGCACACGTATTCGTCCTTGCGCATGCCTGTGCCGATAAATCCGTCGGCGCGGTTTACGTAGAGCTTGACGTTGGCCAGGGCAACCTGTGCGGCTTCCACTTTGTCGAAGATGCGCAGTTCGGTCTTCCGCTCACGGCCTTTTCCGTATTTTTCCTTGAGCCGCTCGAACCAGGCGATGGCGTAGTCCGTCAGGTGCCGGAGGTTATGCTTTACCTTTTTGATTTCCTCCTCAAGGGCAGCCATCTGCTCATCGGCCTTCTTTACGTCAAAGCGCGTGATGCTGCTCATGGGTTTTTCGATCAGTTTCCGGTAATCTTCCGGGAGGATTTCCCGGTAGAACTGGTCAAAAAACGGTGTAAACAGGCCGGTCAGCACTTTCACTACCGTATCAAAGTCACCTGAATTTTCATAATCCGGGTGCTTGTACATCCCTTCCTGGATGAAGATCTTCAGCAGGCTGCTGAAAAATATTTTTTCCTGCAGTTCAGCCAGGCGGATCTCCAGCTCCTGTTTCAGCAGGCTCTTGGTCTGTTTGGTGTTCTCAATGAGCACGTCGTTTACGCTCATGAAGCGGGGCTTGTCGTTCCAGATCACGCAGGTGTTGGGTGATATGGACACTTCACACGCAGTGAATGCATAAAGCGCGTCAATGGTCATGTCCGGGGAGATACCCGGAGCGAGATGAACGATGATCTCGACGTTCTGCGCCGTGTTATCTTCGATCTTCTTGATCTTTATCTTGCCCTTTTCGTTGGCAGCGACAATGCTGTCGATCAGCCCGCCGGTGGTGGTACTGTAGGGGATTTCCGTGATGGCAAGCGTTTTTTTGTCGCGTTCCTCAATTTTGGCGCGTACGCGGATCTTGCCGCCGCGCTGGCCTTCGTTGTACGCGGAACAATCCGCAAATCCGCCCGTAGGGAAGTCCGGCAGCAGATTAGGCCGTCCGCCACGGAGTACTTCGATTGATCCATCGATCAGCTCAATGAAGTTATGCGGCATTACCTTGGTGGCCAGGCCCACAGCGATGCCTTCCGCTCCCTGGGCCAGCAGCAGCGGGAATTTCACCGGCAGCGTGACCGGCTCTTTATTCCGCCCATCATAGCTGAGCTGCCATTCGGTGGTGTCCGGATTGAAAACGACATCATTGGCAAACTTGGACAGCCGCCCTTCGATATAACGGGCTGCCGCCGCCGAATCGCCGGTAACCGGATCGCCCCAGTTGCCCTGACAATCAATAAGCAGGTTCTTCTGGCCAATCTGCACCATGGCATCGCCTATGGAAGCATCCCCGTGCGGGTGGTACTTCATGGTATTGCCGATGACGTTAGCCGCCTTGTTGAACCGCCCGTCATCCATCTCTTTCAATGAATGCAGTATGCGGCGCTGTACCGGTTTCAGTCCGTCATTGATATGCGGGACGGCCCGGTCCAGGATAACGTAGGAGGCATAGTCCAGAAACCAGTTTTCATACAGGCCGGACAAGAGTATTGTCTGATTGCTGCCCAGCTCGCTGTCTTCATTGTTGTGTTGGTGGTTCTCTTCAGGGATCTGATTCGTTTCGTCGCTCATGTAACCTGCTTATCGTTTCGTGCGGTAAAAATACAAATTGTTCGGGATAAACCCAGACGCGCGTATGCCGGATTGAGCGATTCTCAGGTATTGTCGTTTTTTCTGTTTTGACGAAATTATGGTGGTTTGGTCGATTAATTTTTGCGCTTTTCGTAAAAATATCTACGTTTGTCGTAAAAAAAAAGATGTGTTAACAAATAAAATTAGTTTATGAGAACAAAATTACGCAGTATTTTCACTGTATTGCTCGTGTTTTGTGCTTATTTCGGTTTTGCTCAACAGAGAACCGTTACCGGCACGATTTACGATGCAACAGGAACGCCTTTGCCTGGGGTCAGCGTTGCGATCCAAGGTACCAATGTGAGTTCGCTGACCGACGAAAACGGTCAGTATTCAATTGAAGTGGAGATGGGAAGGACGCTTGTCTTTTCTTATATTGGAATGCAGACTGAGCAGCGCCAAGTGGGACAAGCGAGCACTATTGACGTCAATATGGCTGACGCAGCGTCGAACCTTGATGAAGTTGTCATTGTGGGCTACGGTACGCAGAGTAAGCGGAAAATGACCGACAATGTCGCTAAACTCACTTCTTCTGACATTTCGGAGATTCCTTCTCCAGGTTTTCAGAACACGCTGGCAGGCAAGGCAGCCGGTGTACAGGTCGTTCAGACGAACGGAAAAGTGGAAGGTGGCATTTCCATACGCGTCCGTGGTGTAGCAAGCATAGGGGCGGGATCGGAGCCTTTGTATGTATTGGACGGGATGCCGTTAATCAATCAGAATGAATCCAACAACGGTGCGCCTCAAAACCCTTTAATGACGTTGAGTCCGAATGAAATTGAATCAATCGATATTTTGAAGGATGCTTCCGCTACGGCAATCTACGGTTCACGCGGAGCGAATGGCGTCGTTTTGATTACGACCAAAAAAGGAAAGGGCGGATCCAGTACGGTTTCAGCCAACGTCTCCCACGGCTTAAGTGAGCCTACCAACAAACGGGAATGGCTGAATGCTGCAGAGTACATCGAATTGATCACTGAAGCGGCCATTAATAGTTATGGCGAAGAAGATGGACGTGCTGAGGCCGAAGACATATTCGATTTCCTGGCAAACGGCACGGACTGGCGAAACGGTGAAATTGACGAGGACTGGCAGGACCAGGCATTGCAAAGCGGGTATGTGACTGACGGAGACCTGTCTTTCTCAGGAGGTAATGATAAAACCACATATTTTTTCTCCGGTGCATATAACGATACAAAGGGTATTGTGAGGGGAAATGAGCTCAATCGGTTAACTTCCCGGGTAAATGTAAGCCACCGTTTCAGCGATAAGTTCAACGCCGGAGCAAATCTGAGTTTTTCCAGGACTAACATTGACCGGATATCCAATGACAACGCGTTCGTAACCCCCATGCAGGCCGTCGCTCAGCCGGCACTTTCACCGGCGTTTTTACCGGATGGAGAACCGAACGGCAATACTTTGTATCCTAACTTTTTGTTGCAGGATAAGCATGCATTCTACAATACCGTTATCCGCCGGGTTACCGGCAAGGCGTTCGGCGAATACCGGTTCCTGCCATACCTGAAATTCAATAGCGATTTCGGCTATGACCTGTACTATCAGACAGAAGATCGGTTTTACGGCCGGCTGACTCCCGATGCGGCGTCTACCAACGGTGAAGGTTATGCTTCCAGTGTAGGTACGGAGTCATATATCACGAGTAACTATTTTACGTTCACCAAGGAGTTTGGCGGTGCGCATGATCTGGAGGCTGTGGCGGGCATGGAATTCAACGATACCCGCAGGCGTTTCCAAAGCGTGACCGGCATTGAGTTCCCGTCAGACGATTTTCAGACTATCGGCAGTGCGGCCGAGATCACGGCTGGAAACGGGACAGTCAGCCAATACAACTTCCTTTCGTATTTCGCAAGAGCAACTTATTCATTTAAAGACCGCTACCTGTTAAAGGCGAGCGTGCGTCGGGACGGCTCATCACGGTTTGGGGCGAATACGCGGTATGGTACATTCCCCGCGGTGTCTGCCGGGTGGATTATCTCGGAAGAAGATTTCCTGAGCGGTTCAAATGTATTATCGTTCTTAAAACTGCGTGCCAGCTGGGGCAAGTCCGGAAATGCGGAAATTGACAATTTCGCCTCCTTGGGCTTATACAGCGGGACATCCTACAATCAGCGGTCTGGTGTCGTGCCATCGCAACCGGCAAATACATTCTTGACCTGGGAGAAAATGGACCAGTTTGACGTCGGTATTGACTACGGCTTCCTGAATGACCGGATTTCAGGTGAAATTGATTATTACGTGAAGCGGTCGGACGGACTGTTGTTTGACGTTCCGTTGCCGGGGACATCTGGCTTCTCCACGATTACACGCAACATCGGTCTAATGGAGAACAAGGGGTTGGAATTCGTCCTGAACACCAAAAACGTAGCTAAAGACGCGTTTACGTGGAATACCAGCCTGAACATCTCCTACAACGACAACACGGTTAAAGAACTTCCGAGGGGTCAAGACGTGATTACGGGACAAAATATCCTACGTGAAGGCGAGGTCATCAATGCGTTTTACCTGATCGAATATGCGGGTGTTGATCCCGAAAACGGTGACGGCCTCTACTATAAAAATACGATCAACGAGCAGGATGGAACAGTTAATCGGGAAACGACGAACAATGCGGCCGAGGCCAGCCGTATTGTTACCGGTTCTCCGATTCCGAACTGGATAGGTGGTCTGACCAACACCATGGCCTATAAGGGATTCGATTTCAGCTTTACCTTCCAGGGAGAGTGGGGCGCCAGTATTTACAACATGGGGGGCGTATACCAGTCAAATAATGCGAGTGGCTACGATAACCAAACGCGGGACCAGCTGAGGAGATGGCAGAACCCGGGTGACATCACCGATGTGCCGCAGGCAAGGTTGGGCGTGAATAACGGGGGAGCGAACTCAACACGGTATTTACAGCGCGCCGACTTCATCCGTCTGCGTAATGTCAATCTTGGTTATACGATTCCGAAGCATGTTAGCCAGCGCATGGGAATGAGCCGGTTACGGGTATATTTCAGTGGGTTCAACCTGCTGACGTTTACCGATTATAACGGTTACGACCCGGAAGCGAGGGCGGACTATTCCTCGACCTTCGTTGGACGGGGTATGGAGTTTTACTCTGCTCCCCCTGCTAAAACTTATTCGTTGGGTATTAATGTGAGTTTTTAAGCGAGACAAAAATGAAAAGATATAAAATAGCTGGTTTCGGATTATTGTTTGCACTCCACACGGCTTGCAACGACAAGCTGGATGTGCAGCCGGTTCAGTCCATTTCTACGGAGGTCGCATTGTCGACGCCGGAAAATATTCAGAATTTATTAACAGGTGCATACAGCCGCAACGGGGCCGGAGAGATCTACGGGGGGTTACGGCAGCTTTTTGCCGATCTGCACGGGTTTTCCGATCAAGCAACATGGACAGGGACTTACACGCAACCAAGGGATATATATAATAAGGCGATTCTTACCGATAATTCTATGGTAAGGGACAGCTGGATGTTCTCGTATGAAGTCATCAATATGACCAATATCGTCATTGATCACGTGGGTATTGTCGAAAACGAGGAGGATCGGGCACGTATCCTTGGAGAAGCTAAGTTTCTCCGTGCGTTGAACTACTTTGACCTGGTCCGGTTGTTCGGTGCTCAGTATGAGCCGGGGCAGGAGAATACCCAGCTGGGTGTTCCGCTAAGCTTGACCGGAATTCTGGATTATTCAGGAGACCTGACAATTGCCCGGAATACGGTAGAAGAGGTTTATGCGCAGGTGATTGCCGACCTCAATGATGCTTACGGTTCCTTGCCGGAAAGTAACGGGTACTTCGCGGACAGGTACGCCGCAAGAGCCCTGCTTGCACGGGTATACCTGCAGCAAGGTAACTATGAGGCCGCGCGTGACGCCGCGAATGATGTGATCGAAAACAGTGGACGGAGCTTGGCGCCATCGTATTCAGCTGCTTTCAACAATGACGCAAACTCAAGCGAGGACATCTTTGCCATACAGGTAACCAGCCAGGACGGGGACAACGACCTGGTGATCCACTACGCTCATCAAGCGTACGGCGGGAGAGGTGGTGATGTAACTGTAAACGATGAATATGTTGAGAAATTTGATTCCTCAACGGACGTGCGGGCATCGTTCTTTTACACGAGCAGCCATAACAACGGCCGGCTCACGTCTAAATATACCAACCAGTTCGGCAATATTCCGCTGATCCGGCTGGCAGAGATGTACCTTATCCGTGCAGAAGCGAACATGCGACTCGGTACCGCTGTTGGTGCTACGCCGGTGGCCGATATCAACGAGATCCGCGATAGGGCCAATGCTTCCCTGAAATCCGGTGTCACACTGGAAGATATTCTGTTGGAGCGGGAATTGGAGCTTGGTTTTGAAGGATTCCTGATCCATGATCTTAAACGTACCAAGCGGAATGTCGGCGATCTTCCTTATGACGATAACCGGTTGGTGTTCCCGATTCCGCAACGGGAAACGGATGCCAACGATAAGTTGGTGCAAAATCCCGGATACTTATAATCCCTGGACACAAATAAGTGAAGCCTGCTGGTTATCCAGCAGGCTTTTTTCGTATTACCTGATCAACCTATACACGATCTCCGCCCCATCAGCGGTCTCCCTTACCCAAGCGGCGAGCACGCCTTTACCGGTGCGTACAGCCACCGGATGATGATCGGCGTGCCTGCCATCCGTAATGGCTATAGGGTCGAGTGCTTGCCCGCCGGCAATGGGATGCAGTAGGATAGCTGATTTTGAATGTGCGGCATGAGCTGACCCATGGGCGTGGTGATGCGCGTGTTGTTCTTCCAGGCGATCTTCATAGAGCGCGGCGACGGTGTCCGCGCCGATGGTAACCAGCTGGGGATGGCTGCCGGAGGCAGTGAGGCGTGTGCGGGAGCTGAAAGGACGGGTTGCGGGGCGGACCGGATTCAGCTGGCTGTGGTAGATTCCTGTGCCTCCGCCCGCGGTGAACCACACGGCGTGGAGCGTGGCTCCGTCCGCGGTCAAGGCGGGCCCCGAGTGTGGGCAGGCACGGATGGCCCAGTGGTCCAAGCTGATGACGGTTTCCGTGCTGAAGGTCCGGCCTCCGTCATCGGACCGGATGTAGGCCATATCCCGGACCTGCTCTCCGTAAAGTGCTGTGGGGTATTGGAGGCTGCGGTAGGCGACGTGGATGGTACCTTCGTCATCAACCAGCAGGTCGGTTCGGCAGCATTCGCAGGTGCCGCTGTGCAGCACGCGCTCATCGGAAAACCCGCCGGCCGGCATGGTGGCTGCGAAATACAGGGTGGAGCCTTCAACGGTGGTATCCCTGCCGTCCAGCCAGACGGCGCCGACTTCGCCGTTGCCGAGGCGCGCCAGGTCAAAGAAGTTCCGGCCATACCGGTGCGATGTGTCTGCATGCAGGAAACGGGGAGGTGCCCAGGTGGCTCCGCTGTCAGAAGAGGTGGTATAATAAATGGCACCGGCAAATGGGTTCTTCTCGCCCTTGAAGGGTTTTGCGAAGGCGGCTACCACGGTACCGTCAGATTTGAATGCTACCTTACCCATGCTTTCAGGTGAGGTGCCCATTCCGGTGGATCCGGCTACGGACACTGCCGGAGCGAAGCTGCCGGACAGGGTGTCATAGATGGCATAGGCCAGCCGGTACCGGTCAGGGGCTTCGGCTTCGGTCCAGCAGAGCACCGGCCGGTTTTCCTGATCATGGGTGAGGTATGGGCCCATGGCGGGACGGTGATCCGTAACCAATATACGCTCGCCACCGGCAGGGGGTGTGCTGTTGCTGCAGGCGGCCAGAAGGAGGGCTGCGGCGGCCTGGATGAGGTATTGGAGCTGTTTGTTCATGGTCTTGAGCATATCAGAATAAGTAACTCAGGTTGAGACCTCCGTAAGCATTTCTGCCCGGAGAGGGATTGTAGTATGGTGGCTGGCCGCCTCCATAGGCGGCTGCGTTGAGCGCCACAAAGGAGCTGTAGCGCTGATCAAGCAGATTGTCGATTCCGCCGAACACTTCTGCTTTGATGCGTTTGCCGAATACATGTGTGTAGCCGGCTTTGAAGTTAAGCACGTGGTAGGCGGCGTGGAAGTCGGTGTTTTCGTCGTTCAGCGGGAGCCGGTCGTTAAACGCGTATGTGCCGTAAGCGTAGAAGCCGGCCTTGGTGGTGAGGTCTATCCCTGCATTGGCCACCCAGGGGGCGATGCCGGTAAGTCTGTTTCCGCCATAGTCTCCGTTTACAAAAGTGAAATCCGAATAGCTGAGGCTGGCAAACGGCCTGAGCCGCTCGATCCAGGGATGATCCGTGCTAGCGATTGCCAGCCAGGAAAAAGCGGCTTCTGCGCCGAGGTGTTCCGTCTTTCCGGCATTCGTATAAACGGTGATCCCCTGCTGCACCGACTGGGCGATCAGTTCCCCGCGCATGTCCATTCTAAATACGGCCAGGTCATAGCTGAGGCGGGACCGGAACAGGCTGCCTTTGGCTCCCAGTTCGTAGTTTACGGCTTCTTCTGCTTGCAGGTCCGGGTTTATGCTTCCGTCGGCCAGTCTGATCTCGGAGGCGGTGGGTGGGCTGAACCCGGTGCCGATGCTGGCGTGAAGCATCAGGGCGTCATGAAAGCCATGGCTGATGCCGATCCGGGGGCTGGCCTGCATCCGGAAACGCTTTATGCCGCTCTGATGCGGGGCAAGATAGTCATCCACGTCGTATTGCAGACTGTTCAATCCGATACCGGCGGTGAGCAGCGTACGTGGAGCGAGTTGTGTTTCGGACTGGTAAAATAGGGTGTAGAACGTGTTCCGGTTGTCAATATTGGAACGGATGGATCCTTCAGTCCCGTGCTGGTTTTCGTACTGGCTCCCCTTTGTGAGGCCCTGGTTGAATTCGGCGCCCACCGTGAAAACGGTAGCGAGCCTGCTGAACCGGGGGTCATAGGTAAAGCGTGTGCGCCCCCCGTAGCTCTGGTAGTGGTTCCGGATATACGCGTAGGCGAGGGGGTGATCCAGGTCGTAGAAGTAGCTGAAAACACTGGTGCTGTTGGAAAGGTGCTCATTGAACCGATATTGCTGCCCGATGCCGACGCGGGTCCAGTTTTGGTTCCGGCCTGCGGCTTTATCCATATTGGTGGCGTTTGCCTGCCGCCGGTCGGCTGTTAGCTGATCTTCGGTGAGCGCACCAGGTATCTGGGAGCGCTGGGCGGAATGGGACAGTAGTACGGTGACGGTGCGTTTTTCGCTGGGGAAAAACTGGAAATTTCCGGTAAGGAACCGCCGCATGTCATTGCTGTGCGCCCGATATCCGCCGTATTCCTGCCACCCATAAGCGACGTAGCTGTTCAGTACATCGCCGCCGGAGCGGTATGTCGTTGCTGTGCGGTTCAGTCCATAGGCGCCGGTCAGCCCGGATAGCTCAACGCTGCGCTCGCCGTAGGGCGCCCGTTGCAGCTGGATGTTTATTGCACCGGCCGTGCCGGCTCCGTACAGGCTGGAGGTGGGGCCTTTGATGATTTCCATATGGCCGATGTTGCTGACATCCAGTGCTTCCACGCGGGTGGTGCCGTCCGTTTCCGTGACGGGGATATCGTTCACGTATAGCTTTACGGCCCGGCTGCCCCATGGGGAGCGGATCCCGCCCCCGCGGATGGAGATGCGTGAATCAGACAGGGTGCTTTGATCCATCCGTACACCGGGAACGCTGTTGAGCGCAGCCTGCATGGAAACACCGCTGCCCCGCTGGATATCATCGGCTGTCAGGATGGCCACTGCCCCGGGGGTTTCCCGGTTACTGCGGTTGTTGAGGCCTACACGGACTTCGTCCAACCGGACGCGGTCTGCCTCCAGCTGAATATGGATGGTCCCGGTTTTGCCGGACAACGTAACACGCTGGGGTTTGTAACCCACTGCCGTGACTTCAACCGTGGCGGGGGGCTGCCTGCCGTCCAGTTGAAAGCGTCCATCGGGGAGAGACTGGGTGACGACATTTCCGCTTTCGTCGCGCAGGTTGGCCCTGCCGATAGGCTGGCCGGTCTGACTGTCTAAAATGTAGCCGGAACGCGGGGTGTCCTGGGCACTGGCCCGAAACACGGACACCGCCAGACACAAGGATACCAGTATCCTTGAGAAACTGTATAAAGTCATAAATAATTAAAGTCTGTTAATGAAAAAGTTGACTGAACTAAGGAAGTACGGTTCAGGCGCGCGGTGGGTGGAAAATATCGAACGTGCGTGACGGCAGGGCAAAGGGTCGCTCCTTGTGGTGGATTGTCCGCTCCACGTCCGGGGTCATGGCGAATATTGCTTTTTCCGAAATAAAGGCTGGTTGATAACTGGATTTCTGTGATTCTTTTTCAGATTTTTTCTCTTTTTCCTCAGCCTCCTTCAATTTCTTGGCGAGAAAACATTTGCCATCACAATGGAGCAGGGGTTTGTCCCTGTTTACGCAGAGGTATTCGGCGATGTATGACTGATTAAGTTCAAAGGCAGCTGTTACCAACAGGCGGGAAACCTGCTCCGCACAGAGCGAGCAGATCAACAGCAGTGCAACGAGCCGGTTTGTCATCACGCAGCAAACTTACTGCGAATTTCTGAAACGGTCAACTTAAACGGTTGTTATTCCATGTCGTTTTCGCTGCGGAGCACAAGAAGGGGTACCCGTGTGTGATGCGCCAGCCGTTTGGTCACGCTGCGGTGAAACAGGCTCTGGAAAAAACCGTATTTCCGGGGCAGGGTAATGACCAGGCCGGCTTTCTGGCTTTCCGTAAATTCCATGATGCCTTCGGCAACGTCAGGATGTTCAATATAGTGGTATTCGGGACCGAGGTTATCCAGCAGTCCATGGAGCTTGAACTGCTCCGGTATCATATCCGGATTGAACCGGGTATTGGGACGCTCAACGTTCAGCACATGCAGTGTGACGCCTAACTTGGTCACAAGTTCTGAGAGGAAGGACACAGGCGTGGTCTTATCTACTTTTTTCAGGTCACAGGCAAAGATTGCGCTTTTGATCGGTTCAAAATTCGCTTCATGGGGTACAATCAGCAATGGGGCGGGGCAGGTTTCTGCCAGTCCTATGGTGTTGCTTCCCACAAAAAAATTGGCTATTCCGGTCTTTCCCGTCATCCCGGCAACAACGAAGTCTACGTCCTGCTCTTCTACAAGCCGTTCAATGCCCAGAAACAACGGGAGGTCATTGGCTACCTGATCCACTCGGGTGTGCACAGCGAGCAGCGGTCTGATCTGCGCCGCAATCACTTCAAGGCCCAGCAGGCTGCTTTCTCGGGCCAGTTCCAGGTCTTCCGCTGATTTCTCAGGCACCGGTACTTCCGTACTGATAGGGGTGTCGTCAAAAGAGTGGTACAGGATCAGCCGCTTCGCGCCAAGCTGGCTGCTCAATGAAGCGGCGTATCGTGCAGCGTGAGCGGACGTTTCAGAGAAATCTGTTGCGATGGCGATGGTCTGCATGAAGTATGTTTTTATAACGTTGTTTTAAAATTTAAACGCCTGTTTGACAGACTTGTTTCACCTAAGCCCTAAAAAAAACGCCCCAAAGGGGCGCTGTGTTTAGTTAAACATGATGTTGAAGGTGGTACCGATGCCGAGGTACTGGATGGCACCGCCGTTGGAGGATTTGCGGAACACGCCGTTGTAAAAACCGAAGATGTTCCATAGACGGTTGTGGTAGCCTATTTGGGGCCGGACGTACATACCGCCATTTCCGTTCAGGTGGCTTCCGGTCTGGAAACTATAGCCGAGGTCCGCACCGGCGAATACTCCTGAACGCGCGGGATAATACCGGCCGAAGATACCCAGCGGTACCGAACCGAAATTCTCATGGCCGTCCTTCGGGAAATAGTGGGTATAGCCGGAGGCGAGTCCCAACCCCCAGTGCGGGGTAGACATCAGCTGGCCTTTTACCTCAGCGCCTAAAGCAAAACCACTTTGGTCTCCCAGTTTGGCAATGGGAATGCCCATGTTCACGCCCGCTTTAATCCAGGAGTTCCGCCGGGTCATTTTTGTGGTTTCCTGGGCTGATACGCCCGCCGTTACCATCACCGCTACTATAGCGGAGAGCATGGTTTTCATAAAGGTGTGTTGTTTCATAATGGGGCCATTTTACAAAGGAAGTACCAATTATCCAACAAAAGCGGCGTTTTTTTGTTAATAGGGAAACACCTTGGCAACTTATTATGAGAGCAATTTGGACAGGAGCCATCGGCTTTGGACTCGTCAATATTCCTGTGAAGCTGTTCAGCGCCACCACAGATAGCCGGCCGGATCTGGATATGCTCGATCGCAAAGATCATTCCCGTATCCGATACAAACGTGTCAATGAACGCACCGGTAAGGAGGTTGACTGGGATAACATTGTGCGGGGTTATCAGCTGGATGACAACTATATAGTTCTTGAAGAGGCTGACTTTGAAGAAGCAAGTCCGGAGAAAACGAAACTGATCAACCTGCAGTCTTTTGTAAAGGAAGATGATATTGAAAGTATTTACTTTGAAATGCCTTATTTCCTTCAGCCGCAGAAAGGGGGGGAGAAGCCGTATGTGCTGCTGATGCGGGCGCTGGAAAAAACGAAAATGGCCGGCCTTTCAACCTTCGTGCTCCGCAACACAGAAAACCTGGCCATTATCCGCCCCTATAATGGAGTGCTGATGCTCAATAAACTGCGTTTTGAGGAAGAGGTGCGGTCGCCTGAAGAGCTGAAAGTCTCGGGCAACATCAAGATTGCCAAGCAGGAAATGGATATGGCCATACAGTTGATCGAGCGCCACAAGGGCGAATTCAACATTGGCGATTACAAAGACGAGTACAGCAAGGAGCTGATGAAGATTATCCGCGCCAAGGCGAAAGGAAAGCGTCCGTCCGTAAGAAAGATCAAGGTCAAACGGACCAAGTCTACAGACCTGCTGGAGCAGCTGCGCGCCAGCTTAGGATAAGCCGCTGGCGGCGCAACGCCCAACAGTGTGTAAGCCTCCTTTTTCAGAGCTTATAGGAGACCGTGGCCAGTATGCTGCGCGGGGCCTCCATGCTTACGGTGCTCCAGCCTTTGAAATATGTCCGGTCCGTAAGGTTGTTCCCCTTTACGCCGATGCGGAAGCGCCTGACGTCATAATAGACGCTGGCATTCAGCAGCGTATAGGCGGGCAGGGTGAATGTGCCGGTGGCGGCGGTATTGGTGACGGTGTTTTCGCTGGCGGCATTGACGCCGAGCCCAAGACCGAACCCCCTGATGGGGCCACGGGTAAAGGTATATGTAGCCCAGCTGTTAAACAGCTGGCGCGGTCCTGCATCTACCGGCCGGCGATTGTTGACTGAAGCGTTGGCTTTGGTGAGCTTGCTGAAGTTGTTGCTGTATCCCATTGAAAGGTTCAGCCCTTCCACTGGTCTTGCCACCAGATCCAGTTCGAAGCCGCGGCTGAGCTGTTCCCCGTCCTGTACGGTAATATTGTAGAATTGGCCGTCACGTTCTACCTGCTCTGACCGGGTCACATTGGTCACGTTGATATCGTAGTAGCTTGCCGTAAATGTCAGCCTGTTCTGGAAAGCATCCAGCTTGACCCCGCCCTCCAGTTGATTGGCGCGTTGGGGATCAAAGATTCCCGATATGTCTGGCAGGGGCTGGGTGACGGGGGCTACGTTCCGGAAACCGTTCATGTAATTCCCGAAGAGTGAGAGCCGGTCTTTCAGCAGCTGATATACTATTCCCACTTTAGGCGAGAAGGCGGTTTGCAGGTATGCTCCGGTGCGGTCGCCGCCGTTCAGGTTGCGGAGCCCCCGGTTATGGAAGCGGTCGGCGCGCAGACCGATCATAATGTTCAGGCGGCCGGTCACATCAACCACATTGGCCAGGTAGGCGCTGTAGACGTTTGTCATGCTGTGGTTATGCGTGCCTGGCTGGGTGCTTGACGCAATCGCCGAGGTGATGGCTTCCCGCGTGAAATTGCCATAACGCGGATCGTCAATAGCGGTATTGTACTTGTCGAATACGACATAGGGTGAGTTGTCATTGGTGGTGTTCTGATGGAGGAAATCCAGCCCGGCCACCAGGCGGTTGCGGAGGGGGCCGATATGGAAATCCCCTTGGAAATTCTGCTGGATGTTTACCACGTTACTAATGGAATGCAGGTCTGCCACGTTATGGCTGATCAGGGTGTCATTATCCGGTTCCAGGTACATGACGTATTGATAATATCCATCTGATTTCCGGTGACTGTAATTTACATGTGTGTTGGCAATCCATGCGTCCGAAAGCTTATAGGAGACCTGACCGCGTAGATTGGTGGAGGGGTTCTTCACGGTGACATCATCTACCGTGTATGAGCGGTTGAAGTCAAAGGCCAGTTCAGAAGGTGTACGGGCGGTCAATTGCCTGGCACGGTTCAGGAATACCATCAAAGGATTGGTCCCTTCATAGTGGTAAATTTCTGCGTCCAGGTTAACGGTGAGCCTCTCATGGGGCTGGTACTGAAGGGATGGGGCAATAAAGATGGATTCGCTCCACCCTGCGTCCTGAAAGCTGCCTTTCCGGTGATATGCCGCATTAAGCCTGGCTGTCAGTTGTCTGTTCCGTGTCAGCGGGCTATGGATGTCAGCAGCCACCCGGTGTTCACCGAAACTGCCCCCGGTATAGTCCAGTGAACCGCCAAGCGTGTCGGTGGGCCGTTTGGTGACGATATTGATCAAGCCGCCGAAGTTCACGATGGCGCCGCCGTAGAGTGTGCCCGAGGGGCCTTTCATCACCTCGATCTGTTCGATATTTGCCGGATCCGGACTGCTGTTGGAAATGGACGCGATGCCATTGACCATGGACGCCTGGGTCGCAAAACCCCGGAGGGAGTAGTATCCCGTTCCATCACCGCCCCGGCCGGTGGCGTTCCATAGCTTATCAAGGCCGGAACTGTTGACTAATGCGTCATTGAAGGACGTGACCACCTGGCTTTTCATAAGTTCCTGTGTGATGGTGGTGTAGACCTGTGGGTTTTCCAAATTTTTCAGGGGGATCTTTGCTACGTAATCGCTGCGCTTGCGCGTAAAGGGGTTGGCACGGTTGGCACGCACGATCACTTCTTTCAGGGTCGCGGCATCTTCTGCAAGGTTGAAGTCCGGTACCGTCACCTCAGCGGACTGAACGTTGACCTCACGGCTCTGGGCCCGTAGACCCACCCCGGAAACCCGGATCGTATGGGTTCCGTAAGGAACTCCCGGTATTTCAAATGTTCCGGAGGCGTTGGTAGAGGCGCCCGTGCGGCTGTCCTCAAGTGTTACCGTTACGCCGGCGGCAGGTTGCCCGTCGGCGGTGAATACTTTTCCTTTCAGTGTAGCCCGTTTTACTGTTGCCCGCTCCTGTGAAGTGGCTGGTTGAGGGGTAAGTGCCGCCCAACCGCAGAAGAGCAGCATACCGATGATATAGTGGATTCTTTGCATGTTTATTTAGACTGTTTCTAATTTGATGCAAAGAAAAGTAAGATTACAGTAAAAAGCAAATGTAAGTTAATAACAGGAAGCTATCAGAGCATTTTCCGTTCCCTGAACCAGCTGACAGCGTGATCGATTCCGTGTTCGATGGGGCGGAATGTGACTCCCAGTTCTCCCTGCGCCTTGCGGTTGGCGTAGTAGTTTTTTACGCAAAGGATCTTCATGTTTGTGGAAGAGAGGGCCGTACGGACCCCCGCCGCGCGCATCAGGTCGCCGAGGTAACCGGCGGCTAGCAGCACCGGTCTGGGGACGGGGATGAGCAGGGGCCGGCTCCCGGTCTGCTGTGCCAGTTTCCTGAAAAAATCACGGTAACTCAGGTTTTCCCCGGCCAACAGATAGGCCTCGCCATTCTTTCCCTGTTCCAGCGCCCGGACCACGCCAAGCGCGGCTTCTTCAACATTGACAAAATTTTTCCCACCGGGTGGATGGAAAATGAATCGTTTGTTATACCCCATCCTTATAATGGCCCCTGAACTGGGCTTGCCATCCCAGGCGCCGATCATGAAGGTGGGATTGACGACTGTAACCTCAATGCGGTCCTTTGCCGCAAGTGCCAGGCGCTCGCCTTCCTGTTTGCTTTTGGCATACCAGGCGGAGCGGAACGGGGCTTTCATGGGTATGGTCTCGTCGCCCAGTTTTTCCAGTGTGCCATAACCAAAGGTGTTGGCCGTGCTGACGTAGACCAGTTTTTTGATGCCATGCTTTATAGCTGCCTGGACGACGTTTCCGGTGCCGGCTACATTGATGCGGTGATAGTCGTCATAATGCAGCAAATTCTGATCAGTGGTGGCCGCGGAATGGATAATGCAATTACATCCTTGGACAGCATGCTCAAGGGACACCGGGTCGGTAATGTCGCCGTGGGCCAGCTCAAGGCTTTCGTGCGGCGGAAGCAGAAATTTTTTGGCATCACGGACAAGCCCCCGCACCTGATATCCCTTGGTGATCAAGGTCAGGATCGTATTGGTGGCCAACAAGCCGTTTGCACCGGTTACCAAAACTTTCATGCGGTACGTTTGATCTCCTTTTTGATGGCGTTGGTCAGTAGGGGAAGCCTGATGTAGACCGGCAGAAACTTCATCACCATCCAGGTGAGCCGGTTCACCCAGTTGAGCATGATAAGACCATCCCGCCTGAAGAGCTGCCTGATGGAAATAGCCGCTACCTGTTCAGGTGTAAGCAGCCCCATGGTTGCAAAGAAGCCTTGTTGCTGAAGCCGGGCGGAAGAATCTGCATTGGTCATCATGGGCCCTGGATTGACCACGCTGAAAAACACATTGGTGTCGGCAAATTCCTGATAAAGCCCGCGCGTAAAGCTGTAGATGAACGCCTTTGAGGCCGGATATACGGTTTTGTAGCCGATGGGACTGTATGCGGCTACGCTGCCTACGTTAAGCACGTAAGCCTTGTCACGTTGCCTGAGGTTGGGCAGTAGCTGATGGGTCAGCAATGACGTGGCTTTCACGTTCAGCTGTATAATGCGGTCCAGGTAATCAAGGCTGACGTCCTGAAAACTTTGGGTGCCGCCGCATCCGGCGTTGTTGATGAGGATGGACAGCGGAAACTTTTCATTTACCTGGGCAGCGAGCGCAACGATGTTCTCCTTTTGAGTAAGGTCCGTTTCAAAGCTATGGGCTTCCGAACCGAGCGCCTGCACCTGTGAAGCGACGAAATCCAGCCCCTCCCCGGGTAAACTGACCAAGATTACGTTGATCTTTCTCTTTGCCAGTTCCAGCGCAAAAGCCTTACCCAGGCCCTGGCTTGCCCCGGTTATCAGTGCATATGTCTTACTCATTGTTTACAAAAATACGATATGGAATGACTCCCGCAACAAATTTGCCAACCGCGTAAAAGTGCCGGATGACGCGTGGGATATATGCTTCACCGGAAATGATGTCCGGAAACGGACAGGCACTGTTCGGATCCGGACAGTGGGTGGTCACCTGGTGATGTGTGCCAGGTGATGTTCGCAATGCCAGGCGTACAGAAGGACGGTTTCTTCCAGTGTGCTGGTCCGGCCGTGTTCCGGATGCACGAACGTACGCTTCCATGCCGCATCATCAAGTGACTGTAGCAACATCACCCACCGCGCATGTAGGCTGTCCAGTAGCTGCAGGGAGTAATGGATTTCCATGCCTTTGCTGTCTGCAAGTTCCGCCCACCGGTCCTCGTGGTAAGGTTTGATGACCGGATTGTCCTCGGTAAGGGCCAGCTTGAACCGGATGAAGCTGTTCATATGGCTGTCCGCGCAATGGTGCACCACCTGCCGGATTGTCCAGCCCCCCGGCCGGTAGGGTGTGTCCAACTGCTCGTCGCTCAGCTGTGTGGTGGCTGCCCGTAGCTTGGCAGGAAACACAGCGATGGTTTCAATAGCGGACGCGATCATCTGTGGATCGATGGTCTGTGGTTTTACAAACTTGCCGATAGGATATTGGAGATGTTCCATAATCAAAAAATTGTTTTTCTGTTTCTCGCCAGTTCCGCGCAGAACAACGCGGCAGAGATCGCCACATTCAGGGACTCTGCCTGACCCACGCGCGGAATGGTGACCGGATGCTGGATGTTGCCCAGCACCGATGCACTGATGCCATTGCCTTCATTGCCCAGGATGATCAACCCTTCCTTGCCGAAATCGGTCTGGTACAGCGGCTGGCCGTCAAGCACCGCCCCGAAAACCGGCACGGGCGCATCGCCGGTCAGTGAGCCGATGTCTGTGTAGTGGACCTGCATCCGGGCCAGCGACCCCATACTGGCCTGCACTACTTTTGGGTTGTAGGCGTCCACGCAATTGAGGGAACAGATTACCCGGTTGAAACCGAACCATTCGGCTGTACGGATGATGGTGCCCAGGTTGCCGGGATCCTGTATATCGTCCAGCACCAGATGGAAAGCGCCACGCAGCAACGTGCCCGTAAGCGGCGCCTGTACCGGCAACTGCACCAGCGCCAGCACCCCCTGAGGTGTTTTCAGGGCACTGATGCGCCTGAGCTCTTCTTCGCTGATCTCATCGGATTTTATATTCTGCGGGATTTTATCCAATTTTGCGGCCGCTTGGGGGGTGTAAAAAACGTGTTGCACAATATAATCCGAGTGGATAAATTCCGTTACGGATTTGATGCCCTCTACAATAAATAATCCATGTTCCCTGCGGAATTTCTTATGTTGAAGCGCGGTGATGGTACGGATTTGCGGTTTTGAAAGCATTGTTAATGGATAAACGGGATTTTCTTTTTGCCTATGCAAGTATAGTGCTTTTGCTGGTATTATCCGCATCTTGCCGTTCCACACGCCTGCTGGAAGCCGACCAGGCGCTGGTCACGAAAATTGAAGTAACCGGCGTTGACCAGCAATTACAGGCGCAGGCGGAAAACTACATCCCGCTGCATCTGCGGCCAAATTCGCGCGTCAACCTCTTTGTCTATAACCTTGCCAACGGCCGGAGGGGCCGATACCGCACGGAAAATATCCGCAATGTGGGCGAGCCACCCCATTTGCTGGACAGTGCATTGGTTGATTTTTCAACGCAGCAGATCAGCCGTTTTCTCCAATCGAAGGGGTATTTCAATGCCCAAGTGAGCAATCAGATCGTAAAACGCGGCAAGCGGGCGTCCATTCGTTTTCATGCAGAGCCGGGCGTCCCTTTTACGGTGCGACGGGTAGGAGTGGATATTGCGGATCCTGCGCTTGCCACCCTCTACCGGGAACATCAGGATGGGGCGAAAATCCGGCCTGGCAGACGGTATGATGCCGATTCCCTGGTCGCCGAGCGTGAGCGGATCTACCATCTGATGCGGCAACATGGTTATTATGACTATCTGCGGCAGTACATGCGCGTGGATGTAGATTCGAACCTGAATAGCAGTCAGGTAGATCTCAAACTTATTGTCGACAACCCTGCCGACGAGGAGACGCACACGCGCTATCGCATTGACAGCAGTTTTGTGGCTATCCGACATGACCGCAGTGACCTGAACCGGTCTGAACCGGAAATAACGGAGCTGCCGGGCGGTATCCGCGTCAGTGACCAGACCGGCCGGTTCAGGGCAGCTCCCGTAGCCCGCTACCTGTTCCGCCGACAGGGCGATGTTTATAATGTGGATATGGAAAATCTGGCTTATGACCGCCTGTATGAACTGAACGGTTTCCGTAGCGTCAAAATTGCATACACCAAGCCGGACTCGGCACGGCTTAACGCGCATTATGAGGTGGTGCCACGCCCGTATATGGGTAACCAGATTGAAGGCGAATACATGTTCAACTCCGGCATGAGCGGTTTCAATATCGGTAATACCTTTACCCACCGGAACCTGTTCGGCGGGCTGGAACAGCTTGAGGTGAAGCTCCGTTACGGCGTATTGTTTGATTCACGCCTACCGGGCAACCTGCTGGACCGTGTGTTCAACAATGATTTCCAGGCCGGGGTGAACATTACCGTACCCCGGTTGATCACTCCTTTTGCCGCCCCGGCAGTTGGCAGGGGAGGTCTTCCGCGCACTATCTTTTCTTCAAACGTCCAGGCCTTTGACCAGTACCGGACTTATTCTAACCGGTATTTTAGTAATACCGTCTCCTACAACTGGTTCGACACCCGATATAAGCAGCACAGCCTTACCCCCCTGGTCCTGGAATACCGGTATGGACGGTTAAACGACGATTTTGCCCAGCGGCTCATCGATGCGGGTTACCTGCTTTACGTGCGGAGCAATAACCGGGCTTATTTTGGGCTGGGGTCGCAATACGCTTATACGGTCAATGCTCCGCGGCTCACCCGCCTGGAAGATTTTGTCTATTTCCGCGGCGCGCTTGATCTGAGCGGTAACCTGCTGGGGTTGGCCGGACAGCTGGTTGATTTCCAGAAAAACGAGGATGGAGAGAAAGAGGTGCTGGGCGTGCCTTACCTTCAGTATGCCAAACTGGAGACGGACCTGCGGTTTTACCGGCATTTCGGTGGTGACAGGCAGCTGGTGATCCGCGTTAATCCGGGTGTGGCCGTCCCGTATGGCAACAATTCCAGCCTGCTGATCTTTGAGAAGAGCTTCTATGGTGGCGGCATGAATGGCATCCGGGCCTGGCAGGCGCGTACCTTGGGCCCCGGCGCTTATAACCGTGAAGTGCTGGACCCTGACCTGCGCCTGAATTTGCGGAACCTGGATCAGCTGGGGGAGGTCAAGCTGGAAGGCAACGTCGAATACCGTTTCAAATTGCTCAACGATGTGTTCGGCGCCAAGCTTAAGGCTGCCACCTTTGCGGATTTCGGCAACATATGGCGTATCCGGGAAAATGAACTTAATCCGGGCGGGGAATTCCGGTTTGACAAGTTCATGGGACAGATCGCCGTAGGAGCCGGTGCGGGCCTGCGCTTCGATCTGGACTATTTCGTAATCCGTCTGGATGCCGGCCTGAAGGTGAGGGATCCGCAGTTTGAAGGTCCCAGGCAATGGGTCATCACCGAGCTGTTCAACAACCGGGAATTCAAAACCCAGTACCAGCTGACCAACGCCCCTGACCGGTACAATTTTGTGCAGTATAACTTTGGTATAGGAATGCCCTTTTAGGGCTTTAGCCGATCACGTCCTTGATCCCATGGACGATGGTCTCAAAAAAGTTCTCCAGGTCCAGTCCCTTATTGTAATAAAAAATAAACAGTCCCACCAGGACCACAAGCGCCAGGATCATGATCCGCTTGAACACATATGCGATCAGCAAAATAATAGCGGGAACAAGAATCAGGTAATACCAATTGATGGGGATGGGGTTGAGGCCATCACCGGTCTTCAGTACGTAATATAAGCGTCCGTGAGAGCCAGCCTGGTTATGGTGCTTGAGGAACACAAAAGCGGATGTCTCGATGGCGTTCGGCATCACCGCCACCCCGTCGTTGAATTTCAGGGCATGCCGGAAACCATTGATGGTGAACTGATAGGTTCCGGAAACGGTTTCAATGGGGTTTTCTTCCGCATCGGTGGCAATGACCGCCAGCTTCCCGTTTTTTATCAGGTGCTCTTTGACGATAAAATCCGGGATGGCATGATCCCGCTGGGCAAACAGGAAAAAAGGCAGCAGCGCCAGGGTAATCAGGTAAAGGGATTTCTGTATCATTAAGCTGGTCTCAACGTGCAATGTTAACAAAAAAAGCATGAAAACAAAAGCGGACAACCGTGCTGAGTTCCGGAAAACTTCATTAAATTTGGCCTTAATGGAGTATATCATAGGTGTAGATATCGGTACCTCCGGCACCAAAGCTGTTGCGTTTCAACCGGATGGTGAAGTCATCGATGAACACTACATCAGCTATCCGTTACTGAACCCCCGGCCGGGATATTTTGAACAGGAACCTGACGTGCTGGTTGAAGCCGTGCTGGATTGCATCGGCTCGGTGGTGCGCCGGGTAGAGGCGGCGCATGGAGTGCGGCCGGCGGCGGTGAGCTTCAGCAGTGCCATGCACGGGCTTATTGCCATGGACGAACAGCACCGGCCGCTGACCAATTGCATTACTTGGGCCGATACGCGCAGCGAACCCTTTGCCGCCGGTTTAAAGGCGACAGGCCAGGGACTGGATATTTACCTGCGGACGGGCACGCCTGTCCATCCCATGTCTCCGTTATGCAAGCTGGGCTGGATGCGTGAACACCTTCCGCGCGTTTTCACAGCGGCCCGCAAATTCATTTCCATCAAGGAATACGTTTTCCTGAAGCTTTTTGGACGCTATGTTGTGGACGAATCCATAGCCTCGGCCACGGGCCTGTTTGATATCCACGTGCTGGCGTGGCACGAGCCGGCCCTGGAGGCGGCCGGCATAACAGCGGACCGGCTTTCTGAGCCGGTTCCGGTTACCTATACCTTATCCGGTATGGATAAGGGGATGGCAGCGCGTATGCACATTTCTGCGGAGACGCCCTGTGTCATCGGCGGCAGTGATGGGTGCCTGGCCAATCTGGGCGCGCATGCGGTCCGTCCGGGAGATGCGGTGGTTACCATCGGTACGAGCGGTGCCGTACGGGTATTATCCAGCTCCCCGCGTACGGATCAACTTGCCCGTACCTTCTGTTATGTGCTGACCGATAACCTGTTTGTATCGGGTGGGGCTGTTAACAGCGGAGGTGTGGTGCTGCGCTGGTATAAGGACCGGTTCGGGCGCAGCGACCTTCCGGAAGAAGAAGCCTATTTATTGCTTGCTGAAGAAGCGGCCCGTGTACAGCCCGGAGCTGATGGGTTGCTGTTTTTACCGTACCTGGCCGGAGAACGGGCTCCGCACTGGAACGCGTCCGCCAAAGGGCTTTTTTTCGGTGTTCAGATGCATCACCACAAAGCTCATTTTACCAGGGCAGTCTTTGAAGGTATCGTTTACGGTCTGTACAGTGTGGGAAGTGTACTGGAGGAAATAGGCGGGCCGATCCGGGTCATTCACGCCAACGGTGGTTTTGCGCGCTCACCCTGGTGGATACAGTTGCTGGCCGATGTGTTCAATAGACCTGTTCATGTACAGCAAAGTGTGGAAGGTGCGGCAAAGGGGGCTGCGATCATTGCCCAGAAAGCATTGGGGTGGATCAATGGATTTGATGAGGTTGCCGGAACACTGAGCCCAACGGAAATCTACCGGCCCGATGCGGAGGCACATCGGGTGCACCAAGCGAATTTCATGCGGTTTGTACGCTTATATGATAAAGTGAAAGATGAGTTTTAAATAAACCTGATATATATACCTGATTATGATGTCAATTGCTATTGTTGTGGGCGGGGTATTATTGCTGCTCCTGCTTGTTATCGTTTTCAAGATCAATGCCTTTTTTTCGTTGCTGATCGCTTCCTTAGCTGTGGGTATCGCGCTGGGCATGCCGCTTACTGAGGTGATCGGTTCCGTTGAACGGGGGATGGGCAGTACGCTGGGATCCCTTACCATGATTCTGGGGTTCGGAGCAGTATTGGGAAAGCTGATAGCGGATGGGGGTGGAGTGCACCGGATATCGACCAGCCTGATCGGTGCGTTCGGGATAAAGAATGTGCAATGGGCTACGGTTCTGATCGGATTTGCGGTGGGTATACCCATGTTTTATAATGTCGGTTTCGTGATTCTGGTGCCGTTTGTGTTTGCGATTGCTGCGCAGACCCGTTTGCCGCTCATCTATGTGGGGCTACCTATGCTGGCCGCGCTTTCGGTCACGCACGGCTACCTGCCCCCGCACCCCGGGCCCACGGCGATCGGTACCATGTATAAGGCCGATATGGGTCTCACCTTGATTTACGGTACTGCTGTGGCCATACCGGCCATCCTGCTTGGCGGGGTTGCCTTTTCCCGTACATTGGCCTCGATCCGCCCCAACCCACCGGCGCAGTTCCTCAATATAGAGGAACCGCCCCCAAGCGAAATGCCGGGATTCTGGACGAGTATGCTTACTGGGCTGCTTCCGGTGCTGCTTATCGCACTGGCCTCCCTGTTAACGTTTGTTTTTCCGGCTGATTCGCCGGTCATGCCGCTTATTACCTTCATAGGTAATCCCATCATTGCGCTGCTGATCTCGGTGTTTGTGGCGGTTTATACCATGGGGCTTGCACGAGGCAAGACCATGAAGACCATAATGGACAATGTGGAAGATGCGGTGCGGAGCATTGCCATGATCCTGTTTATCATCGGGGCTGCCGGAGCCTTTAAGGAAGTGCTGGTAGACAGCGGCGTGGGTGATGAGATCGCGTCATGGGCCGGTGACCTGCCCTTTTCCCCGTTGTTGCTGGTCTGGTTGATCGCGGCACTTATCCGTGTGGCCCTGGGCTCGGCAACCGTGGCCGGCCTGATGGCTGCAGGCATCGTTCTGCCGTTAATGGAATCCACGCACACCAGCCCGGAACTGATGGTATTGGCCACCGGCGCGGGGTCATTGATGTTTTCGCACGTCAATGATACGGGATTTTGGATGTTTAAGGAATATTTCGGTCTGAGTATCCGCGACACTATCCGTTCCTGGTCGCTCATGGAAACCATTGTCTCCATCGTTGGTTTATTGGGCGTTCTTGTTCTGGAACGCTTCGTCTGACCGGTTATCCACGAAAATCGTTTAATGTTTTTTCAAGCGTAGATTATTTTTGTACTTTTGGCAGCAAATTGTTACGCATATGGCAACGACTTTAGAAAAAACACCCGCCCGGAAAACAGATAACAACGCCAATCAGACGCATTATTATGTAACGCTGACCATCGCGGTCGCTATCGGACTGGCCGGAACGTTCTTCCGCTTTGTTAACGATTCCTTCCTGGTTTCCGCTATATCGAATATCCTATTGGCGCTCGGTTGGTTTATCGTATTCCGCGTGGTGTTCCGTATTATGAAATAAAAATACGCAACAGCAAAGTTTAATCTGAAAGGCCCCGGTATTGTTGATGCCGGGCATTTTTTTTGGTATTTTTACCGTAATTAACGTACGTGGCGATGTGTGCTTTGAGAATGATTTCCTTGGTAACCGTTTTGATTGGTTGCTGTGTGATGTCCCTGCCCGCGCAGCAGGAGCAATACCCTTTTGAAAACGAGATCATGGCCTACCGGGCGGTGGATCGTAAGGCTATGCCGGCGCCGGGAGGCACGTTGTTTATCGGCAGTTCCTCAATCCGCCTGTGGGAGGATCTGGAGCAGCGGTTTGCCAAAGAGCCCATTATCAAGCGCGGGGTGGGCGGATGCCAGCTTGCGCATTTCGTGGACCACTACCTGGACTCCATCGTGTTCCCTTACCAGGCACGGAAAATTTTCGTTTATGCCGGGGAGAACGACATTGCGAGTGGACAGCACTCTGCCGAACAGGTTGCTGAAAATTTCAGGAAGTTGTACGGAGCGTTGCTTGAGCATAATCCTAAAGTAAAGATCTACTACCTTTCTATCAAGCCGAGCAGCAGCCGTCTGCAGTGGCAGGACTCGTTTGCCAAGGCCAACCAACTGATTGAGCGGTTTCTCGGCGATGAGGAAAAAGGGGAGTTCATTGATGTGGGGACGGTCCTTATAGGCACGGATGGCATGCCGGACGATACGTTATTCCGCGAGGACAGGCTTCACCTCAATAAACAAGGTTACGACTGCTGGGAAAAAGTGCTCAGGCCTTACGTGGAGTTCTGAGGTTAACTGTTAATGTAGCTTTCCAGCATGTTGATGGTCTGCCGCTGGTCATCGATAATGTGTTTGACCAGGTCGCCTATGGAGATCATGCCCACTACGCGGTTGCCTGCCACGACAGGCAGGTGCCTGAAATGCTTGTTGGTCATCAGTGTCATGCAGCGGTCTATGGCTTCCTCCGGGCCGATGGTATAAGGATTTTCTGTCATGACATCCCGTATCGGCGTGTCTTTGGATGATTTCCCCTGAAGGATAATTTTCCGGGCATAGTCCCTTTCGGTGAAGATGCCCAGCAACTGACCGTCTTCCATTACCAGCAGGGCGCTGATGTTTTTTTCCATCATGATCCTGAGTGCGTCCAACACGGAAACATCACGTGTGACCGAATAAACTGTTGCTGGTTTACGGCTGAGGATTTCATTGACCGACTTCATAGGCCGTGAGGATTTGGTAAATAATTTGGCTATACTTCATTATAAAGTTAGCCAAATTATTTTAAAATCCAATAGCTTTTTTAAGCTTGTGGCCAGGCGTGCCAGGGGATGCGGGAGAGGATAAGCACTAAGCCGATAAGGTAGAACACCAGTACACTGGCATTTTGCTTTTTTGCCGTGGGCAGGCGCTTGGCACGTGAATAGCCAACGGTTATAAGCACAACGGCGAGCAGCATCATCAGCGGATGTTCCAGGAAATACAGACGGGCGATGCTGTCTTTCATTGCCGCGCCGGAAGCATTCTTAACGCCATAGGGCGACACAAAATACATGATAATACCCACTACGAATTGCAGATGCGCGCAGATCAGCCCGAGCAATGCCATCTTCCGGTTGTAGGGCTTGTTCTGCAGGTAAGCAAAAAGCGCATAAAGCAGGGAAATGATCAGGCCGGCCAGCAGTACGTAGGCCAAGGTGGAATGGAGATGTTTGATTCCGGTGTACATAGTCGTTTGTTTTTGAATGATTTGCTGTTAAAATATCGTTGTTGCATTTACCGGCTGTCACCGGCGGCTTTAAACTCTGATCCTGCTTTCCACTGCGGAAATGCCCGCTCGCGGCTCAGCGTATAACCTACGTCGAACAGCAGGCGGATGTCGGCGATCATACCGCTGACGTCCCAGCTCTCATCGTATTCATCGGTCACGTCGTGATAACGCTTACCGAAGGCCTCCCGCAGTGCTGCCGCTTCAGTGCTGTCCTTGCCGACAATATCCTGGCCGCTTCCGGTATAAAGGGCCGGCACGCCTACCTTGGCAAAGTTGAAATGATCCGAACGGAAGAAACTGCCTGCCGACGGGTTGCCGCCTGGGACCACTTCACGGCCGTGGCGTGTGGCTGCCTGACCCAGGTAGTCATCCATTTCTGACTGTCCCAGGCCGATGACGGAAACGTCCCGCGTCTCGCCAACGGGGCTGAGGGCGTCTATGTTAATGTTGGCCACGGTTTTGTCCAGTGGATATACCGGGTTGGCCGCGTAATAAGCTGAACCCAGCAAGCCCTGTTCTTCAGCAGTTACGGCCAGCAGGAGGATGGACCGTTCCGGGGCCGGATCCGCCGCCTTAAAGGCCTTGGCCAGTTCGAACAGCGCCGCAATACCGGTGGCGTTGTCATTGGCGCCGTTGTATACTGAATCTCCGTTTATGGGCTCACCGACACCCAGGTGATCCCAGTGCGCCGTGTAGACGATGTATTCATCCGGATATTTACTGCCGCTGATTTTGCCCAGCACATTGTTGGAAGTTGACTTCCTGAATGTGTTCCGCAAGGAGACGCTGGCCCTGACGCCCAGATTTACCGGTTTGAAGCCCGGTTTTTTGGCGCGCGCGATCAGGTCATCGGCTCCACCGGCCAATTCAAACAGCCGCTCGGTGGCTTCAGCGGTCAGCCAGCCTTCAAAAGCCGGCGACTTGGCGTTATCTGGATTTTCCAGGCTGAGCCGGGGGCCGCTCCAGCCGCTGCGCACCACATTCCATCCGTAACTCGCCGCTTTGGTGTCGTGCACAATGAGGACGCCCGCGGCACCCTGGCGCGCAGCTTCTTCAAACTTGTATGTCCAGCGCCCATAATAGGTCATGGTATCACCCTTGAACAGCGTTTGGTCGTAATAGCCGGGGTCATTCACCATGACGACCACGGTTTTGCCTTTGGCGTCCAGTCCCTCATAGTCATTCCATCCATATTCCGGCGCGACAATGCCGAACCCGGCGAAAACCACCTCGCTTCCACTGACATCCACTTCTTCGCTCAGCCGCTGTGTGCCAATCACATAGTCATCAAGGTGATCCAGGCTGAACTGGCTGTCTCCATTGCCAAAGGTGAGCGCATCGGACGGTGCCGAGGACATTTCCACCATGGGTACTTCCTGAAAGTATCGATCCCCGTTGCCCGGCTCAATACCCAGGCGTTTGAACTCATCAGCAATATAGTTCACAGTCAGGGTGTCGCCTTTGGTGAAGGGTTTGCGGCCCATGAATTCATCAGAGGAAAGTGTCTTGACGTATTCGACGAAACGGTCTGCCTCAATAGAGGCTCCACCGGTCTGCGTGGACGAGCTACTGTCAGGCCCGCCGCAGGAGGCCGCCAGGCATGCAAAAGTGAAAAGAAGAGGATAGTGTTTATTCATACGGATAAATAAATGCTAAAGTACGGAATAAAGTTAAGAAAAGTGCTGATCCTTCAATAAGACGACTTCAGCAATGGGACTGAAGAGGTAGATGCGCTGCGTCTTTACCTCGACGCAGCGGTAACGTTTCCTGATTTTCTCCCTTTTCTGAAATACGCGTCCATTCGTCAGTGCGAAATAGGCGTTCGGTGGCAATTGCTCTACGGTGGGCACCTGGCCTGCGGTTGTGTCATACCGTCTCAGCACGCGGAACAGGGAGAGGTCCGTGCAACTGGAGGCTGCAGGATTGTCCATATAGGCCGTCAGGGCCAGCCGTATATCAGCCGGGAAAGTATCGGTCTGCAGAAAGGGTCGCATCATCTCACGGAAGTTGGCTTTCCATTCTATGCCATGTGGCCGCACGCGGCCTTTATGGCTCTCCCAGGTGGCCAGGTGCGCAAATTCGTGCACTGTGGTAATGAGAAAAGCATAAGGATTAAGATTGTGGTTCACTGAAATGCGGTGACCGTATCCCTGCTGGGGAGGGCGGTAGTCGCCGAATTTGGAGGTCCGGCTCCGACTTATCCGGAATTGGCAGCCGCTGTCGTTGATCCAGCGGGAAATAATCGGCGCCGCAGCCGGAGGCATGTACTTGCTCAATTGTACGCTGTAATCCTGCATGCCGCAAACTTATAACAATGCCGGTAGGTTTCATAATGTTAATCCTTATCTTTGGGCTTCAATAATGATGTTAACTATGCAGACCAAACGATTCCTGCTGTTCGTATTTGTGCTTTGTGCTGTCTACAGTGCTGCCGCCCAGGACCTGAACGCGCGGGTGGAGATCCTTTCGCCGCAAGTCCAGAATACCAATAAGCGTGCACTGGAGGTATTGCAGAAAGCCGTTTCCGATTTTCTGAACAACCGTTCATGGAGCGCCAACCAGCTACAGCCCGAAGAGCGTATTGATTGCAGTTTTGTAATCACCATCAACGAGTGGGACGGGTCTTCCAATTTTAAGGCCCGGGCGCAGATCGTTTCCACGCGGCCGGTTTTCAATTCTTCATACAACAGTCCGGTGCTAAGCATTTCAGATGATAATTTCAATTTCAGCTACACCGAGGGCCAGCTGATGGATTATTCTGACCAGCAGTATATGAATAACCTGACATCGCTGCTGGCGTTCTATGCCTACGTTATCGTGGGCCTTGACGCTGACACCTTTGAACAGAACGGTGGTACGCCTTTCTATAATGCGGCACAGAATATCGTTAATTATGCGCAGAACACCGGATTCAACGGCTGGCGTTCCATGGAAGGGACAAATAACCGGTTCTGGTTGGTTAACAATCTGCTGGACCGCCGTTACCAGCCCATCCGGGACTTCCTCTATAGTTTTTACCTGAAAGGATTGGACACCATGGCTGATAACGCGAACCAGGCGAGAAAAGCAATTCTTCAGTTGCTGCCACTGCTGCAGAAGGTGGACCGGCTGGCGCAGGGAGCCGTCTTCAACCAAGTGTTCTTCACCGCAAAATCTGATGAACTGGTAGGGGTTTTCAGTGGGATGGGACCACAGGACCGCGTCCAGGCATCTAATCTGCTGGCTGAGGTCGACCCGGCCAATGCAGGCAAGTATGAGCAACTTCGAAATAATTGACCACCATGTTAACCCGTCTGTCTATACGAAACTACGCGCTTATTGATTCACTGGATATCCACTTTGACCGGGGGCTTAATATCCTTACAGGCGAAACAGGTGCCGGGAAGTCCATTATAATGGGAGGGTTATCCCTGATTCTGGGACAGCGCGTGGAAAGCCGGTATTTCTTTAATCAGGAGAAGAAGTGCATCATAGAAGGCTATTTTGATATATCGGGGTATGACCTGGAATCGTTTTTCCGCGATCAGGACCTCGATTATGAACAGGAGACCATCATCCGTAGGGAAATCAGCGTGGACGGCAAGTCCAGGGCCTTTATAAACGACACTCCCGTTACCCTGCAGGTGTTAAAAGGACTGGCCGAGCAGCTCATTGATATTCATTCCCAGCACGCTACATTACAGCTGAACACAGAAGGTTTCCAGCTGCTCACCTTAGACAGCGTGGCCCAGAACCAGGCGTTGCGGGCGCGGTATGCGGAAATGTATCACGCCTATAAGGGCGCGCAGGATCGTTTAAATACGCTGAAAGAAGCGGCTCAACGGGCAAGTGCCGAGGCGGATTATAACCAGTACCTGTATGATGAGCTGGAAAAAGCCGGTCTCCGCACCGGGGAGCAGGAAGAGCTGGAGGCAGAACAGCAACAGCTGGAGCATGCCGAGGAGATCAAGCGCAGCCTGTTCGGCGCAGCGTACGCCTTGCAGGATCAGGAAATCAACGCCATTGCGCTGCTTAAGGAGGCCATGCAGCAGTTGCAGCAAGCCGAGCGCTACATGCCCGCCTTGGAGCCTCAGGTAACCCGGCTGGAAAGCAGCTTTATTGAGCTGAAGGACCTGACCGATGAGATCAGCCGGATCGAGCAAGGCGTGGTACTGGATGAAGCGCGCCTCACGGAAGTCAGTGAACGGCTCAGTCTGATCTATGCGCTGCAGCAGAAGCACCGCGTGGAGGATATGGAAGGATTAATCACCATAAGGGAAGGGCTGAAGCAAAAACTGGAGGCGCTTTCATCTGATGAAGCCGAGATCAGCCGGCTGGAGGCAGAAGTCAAGCAGCTTAAGGCCGGAACGCTGGAACTGGCCCGTGAGCTTAGCCAAGGCCGCCATGCCGCCGTTCAGGTCGTGCAGGACGAGGTGGCAAGGGTGCTGCACGAGGTGGGTATGCCCCACAGCGTACTCCGGGTAGTGATCAATCAGGTGGATGACGACGCCATACGCAGCAGCGGAAAGGACCGGGTGGAATTTCTCTTTACGGCCAATAAGGGACAGGAACCGCAGCCCGTGGGTAAGGTTGCCTCCGGAGGTGAACTCTCCCGACTGATGCTGGCCATCAAGTCATTGATTGCAAAGACATCAGCCCTGCCGACGATTATCTTTGATGAGATCGATACCGGGATTTCCGGCGAGGTGGCCCTCAAAGTGGCTGACATCATGGAGCGGCTCGCCGCACACATGCAAGTTATGGCCATCACGCATCTGCCGCAGATTGCCGCAAAAGGTAAAACGCACTTTAAAGTATATAAGACCGACGCCGCGGACAAGACCGTAACGAACATTATGCAGCTTGAGCAGTCGGACCGGGTCGTGGAACTGGCCCAGATGCTCAGCGGCGCAAACCCCGGCGAGTCCGCACTGCGGCATGCCGCTGAATTGTTAAATGATCGGTAATCAGAAAGAACCGCCGATGGTATGATAAAAAACATTATTTTTACGCAATTTTTTCATTGAATTAACTATTGAACTATGTCCCATAACCTACTGAAAGGAAAAAAAGGAATCATTTTTGGCGCATTGGACGACAAATCCATTGCATGGAAAACTGCCCAGCGATGCGTGCAGGAGGGAGCCGAGATTGTGTTGACCAACGCGCCGGTAGCGTTGCGTATGGGCACCATCCGTCAGCTGGCAGAAGAATGCAACAATGCGCCTGTCATCCCGGCTGACGTGACCAGCGCAGAGGACATCGACAGTCTTTTCGACCAGACCCTGGAGCATTTCGGCGGTGGTATCGACTTTATCCTGCATTCCGTGGGCATGAGCATTAACGTGCGGAAGGGCATCCATTACACCGAGAACAACTATGATTTCATGCACAAAGGATTCGATATCTCGGCGATCAGCCTGCATCGCATACTCGCTGCTGCCATGAAGAAAGATGCCCTTAATGAATGGGGATCTGTTGTCGCACTGACTTATATCGCCGCCCAGCGTGTATTCCCGGATTACAACGACATGGCAGACGCCAAAGCCCTGCTGGAAAGCATTGCGCGTAATTTCGGTTATCAGTACGGCGTCAAGAAAAAGGTACGGATAAATACGATCAGTCAATCACCTACCCAGACCACGGCAGGGTCAGGCGTCAAGGGATTCGGCGATTTCATATCCTATGCAGAAAAGATGTCCCCGCTGGGCAACGCCTCCGCAGACCAATGTGCCGACTATACGGTGACCTTATTTTCAGACCTTACCCGCATGGTGACCATGCAGAATCTGTTCCATGACGGAGGATTCTCCTTTACCGGTGTCAGTGAAGCGGTGATGGGCGGAATGGGCGAGCAATAAAAAAGAGCAAACAAAAAAAGCGGCACCAGGGCCGCTTTTTTTGTTTCATTGTTTTTCCCTAATTAAGGCTTTGCGAATCGACAAGGATAATCTTGATGTCGGCTTCCGTGGGCCTCGCCAGGTCTCCTCCCAAGCCGTCGGCATACATCACGTCAATCACCAGCAATCCCAGCGAGTAATCAAAGCGGTAAGCCAAACCATTGTATACCGTGGTCATGGGTTCGAATATGGTGCCGTCAAAGGAGATGTCAACCATCACCGTCCCGTGGTCCATGATCAGTTCATCGATTTCAGGAACAGGGATTTCAACAAACCATCTGTCATCCAGTTCGGGGTCCGGTCGCCAGTCTGCTGAGCGGATGGTGTGCCAGACCGTTCTATTGGGATTGATCTGCTCGATTACTTCTTCTTTTGTGCAGGAGGAAATGCCGAGGATTGCCAGAAATCCAACGACTAGGGTAAGGTGCTTCTTCATGTAGGTCTGTTTTGGGTAAATTATTCTATTAGCTGTTCCTTGTTATGATAAGACGTGTAAGCCGCGCAAAAGTTTAAAGCAATAATTGCACCAACATCTCCGCTTAAACTTTTTCATGCCATAAAACGTTGTTAGGAAAACGAAGCAGATGAAAAAGCTATTTGAGAAGTTTGCGCAAAAGGCCACGGAATGGACCGGCAGCCTCACTGCGTTCATCATTGCCTTTTCGGTTATCCTGGTCTGGGCGGTCACCGGACCTCTTTTCAATTTTTCCGAGACCTGGCAGCTGGTAATCAATACAGGAACTACGATTATTACGTTCCTGATGGTTTTTATCATTCAGAAGTCGCAGAACAAGGACTCAAAAGCCACGCAACTGAAGCTTAATGAATTGATTGCAACCAGTAAAAAGGCAAACAACCAGATGGTGAATATAGAAGGGTTCACCGAAGAGGAACTCGATATCCTGCACAAGTTCTACGAAAAGCTGGCCAAAAAAGCGGAACAAAAGGCCGACATCCATGAATCCCACTCTATAGACGCCGCAAACGAGCTGCACAAGTCAAAGATGGATCCGTCAACGGATAGCGGCAATTAATTGTTTTTTATTCTCCCGGCTGCGCTTCAGCAGCCAACGTCATTTATAATACACCGTGCGGATGATTTTCCCGTGGATGCTGCGACCGCAGCTATTCACGCGATACTCGTTTCCGCGGCCGGTATTTGTGACCCAACTATGCACCCAACGATACCGAGGAGATGGCCGAAGGGCAGGGCCCGGGAGGCGCCTGCTGGCCGGGAGGAACGCTTGGGTGCCATATACGGCATTCTCCAGGCGGTGTTGTAGGTTTTTAGCTTTATTTTGTTTGTCGTTATGCAATAAATAACATAATTATTTAAATAATTTTCATAAAACAATGGCTGTTTTTGTGATTTTATTATAAAATTTTTGTTATAATTTGTAAATTATTAACTTAAATGTATACGTTTGGCCTGTGTTCGGAATTTTTTCCCGTATCTAACTATAAAACACGTCCAATATGCTTAATCCTTACTTAAATCGAAGCAGGATACGCGCTCTGTTAGCCGTTTCCAGCATCGGCGTAGCTTCGCTGCTCTTTATGCCGTGTACCCTTTCCGCGGCAAATGTTGCACCACCGTCGTATACCGGGTTGCAGGAACAGATTCCCATAAAGGGTAAGGTGTCCAATGAACAGGGGGAACCGATTCCCGGTGCGTCCATCCGCGTTAAGGGTAAAGCCATCACCACGTCTACAGATGACCAGGGCAATTTCGCTGTGAACGTTCCCGCGAACAGTGTGCTTGAAATTACCTATGTGGGCTATGAAAAGCAGGAGCGGCCGATCCGGGACGGCGAGTTCATGCAAGTAGTGCTGCGGGCGGAAGACCAGACACTGGAGGAGGTGGTTGTCATCGGCTACGGCACGCAGTCCCGGAAAGAAACAACCGGAAGCCTGACTTCGGTAAAAGGCGATGATGTTGCGCAGCTGCCGGTACAGAGCTTCGACGCATCCCTTACAGGGCGCTCGTCAGGCGTGCAGGTGAATTCGACCGCGGGCGTGCTGAATCAGGCGCCGGTATTTAAGATCCGTGGAACCAATTCGCTTTCTTTGGGCACTTATCCACTGATCGTAATCGATGGTGTCCCGGCGTTCGATAATAACGACGATTCCGGACCGAGTTATGCGTCCAATAACCCGCTTTCGGCTATTAACCCGGCCGATATCGAAAGTATAGATATCGCCAAAGACGCGGCTGCAACGAGTATTTACGGATCCCGGGCGGCCAACGGTGTGGTGTTTATCACAACGAAGAAAGGCAGACGCGGTGCAGCCAAGATCAATTATGATGGTTGGGTGGGTTTTACCACCGCAAACCGGCTTCCCGATCTCCTGAATGCGGCTGAATATGTTGAAATAAAAAACGAAGCACTACGGAATGACGGGACCTATGATGATGAAACCAATTATTACGGATTCAGCTATGATGCCAATGGCAACGTCATCGATACACGCTGGGCGGACTACGTTTACCGCACGGGTACTTCGCATAGCCACAACGTGAATGTTTCCGGCGCTTCTGAGAAGACGAACTACTACGGTTCTGTGGGGTACGCCAATCAGGAAGGGATATTCCAGAAAAACAGTTTTGACCGCAAGACCGTGATGTTCAACGTGGATAATCAAACGACGGATTGGCTGAAGCTGGGGATGAAGATCAATTATGTGAACGAGAATAATTTGGCTGCGATGGCCACCGGTGCCGGATCAAGCGGAGGCTTCCAGTCTTCCTCTTCCTCAGGGGCGATGGCGCGCGTCGCGATTATTTCTGCACCCATCGTAGGCCCGTATAATAACGATGGCAGCTATAACTATACGTCCAACGGCTATATTGGCTTGATGGACAATGCCGGACACCTGAATCAATCGCGCCTCGGATTCTATAATCCGGTGGTTTCCCTGGAAAACAACTATTCCAACAACCGGCTGAATAACGTACAGTCCAATGCCTATGTACAGGTGCAGCCGGTCTCCTGGCTGACCGTAAAGTCCGTTTACGGCATTGACTACCGGTACGTGAATTATGAGAATTATTCCTCTCCGATCTCCGGCGAGGCGATTGCCACCAACGGATCGGCCAGCAGCGTGAACGCCAGCCGGCAGCGTTGGGTATGGACAAACACCGCCACAGCTGACAAGACGTTCGGCGAACACAGTTTTAATCTGCTGTTGGGACAGGAGCAGCAGCGTACGACCGGTAACCGGTTTGGACTGCGGCGTACGGGACAGACCGATCCTTATTATACCAATATCCAGGGTGGCTGGCAAAACGTATTCGATTACAGTACAGACAATGCTGAAATCAATAATTACCTGTTTTCCCTGTTCTCCCGCCTGCAGTATGACTATGGGAAGAAATATTTTGTCACCGCAAACCTGCGTCAGGATGAGTATTCTGCCCTGGGGTTGAACAATAAAAAAGGGGTGTTCTGGGGCGCCTCAGCAGGATGGGACATCGCTGCCGAGCAATTCTGGGACGAAGCGGGTCTGGGTACAACCGTGAATGCCTTGAAACTCAGGGGTAGTTATGGTAAGGTGGGTAACGTTGCGGGCCTCAGTGATTTCGGCGCGCTGAACACTTATAGCGCTGTGCTTTATGGCGGTCAGTCGGGGCTGCAGTACACTGTTACGGGTAATCCGGATCTGAAATGGGAGACGAGTAAAAAGTTCGACATCGGCGTAGACTTCGCCTTATTTGATAACCTGCTTTCCGGTTCAATCGGCTACTACAGAAACGCTATAGATGGGTTGATCTTTGCTGTGCCGCTGCCGCCATCGGTAGGTATCCCTAATTCCACCAATAACAGCATCCTGCAAAACGTGGGGGAAATGGCTAACAGCGGCTTTGAGTTTACGCTCAACGCGTCACCGGTCCAGCAGGAGCGGTTCCGCTGGAACACCTCGTTTAACCTGACAACCAACACCAATGAAGTGATATCCCTGGCTAATGGGGTGTCTTCCATCATTACCGGGTCCCTGGATGGGATGAATATCACCACGCCCGGTGAGCCAGCGGGCATGCTCTATGCCATCCGGACGGGCGGCGTAGACCCTGCAACAGGTAGGCGCATCTTCATTGACGGCGAAGGCCGCAGTGTATACTATCAACAAAGTGTGGATGGCAGCAACGGCGTTAACTACCAATGGGAGTATGAAGACGGTTCGCGTGCGCCGGCCATTACTCCGGCTGCGGATGCGCGTCCCTATAAACCCACAGCTCCCAAGGTCTTCGGCGGATGGACCAATAACTTTTCCTACGGAAGTTTCGACCTTTCCATCCTGTTGACCTACCAACTGGGTGGTTATATGATGAATGGTACCCAAGGGACGATGCGCGACCTCCGTTTCTGGAACAATTCAACAGATATCCTGAGAAGGTGGCAGAATCCCGGGGACATCACGGACATCCCGCGGGTGGTTAATAATGATAACGTTTCAAATGGGAATACACTGCCGCTGGATGCCAATATCAGTTCCACGGATTACCTCCGGTTGAAGAACGTTATGTTGGCCTACGTGCTTCCGGCGTCGCTTTCCGCCAGGCTGGGGTTAAGTAATATCCGGGCTTACGTCAGTGGACAGAACCTGGCGTTGTGGACCAAGTATACCGGTTTTGATCCGGAGATCACCACAAACGGGAATAATGCGATCCGGCAGGGGATAGACAAGAACCAAGCCCCGAACGCCCGGACCCTGACCGTGGGCTTATCAGTAGGTTTTTAAGGTAAATTTTAATCGACAGATAATGAAAAACAGCATAAAGACAATACTCCGGGCCGCTGCAGTGACCATTGCACTGGGCAGCTGCCAAAAAGACGAATGGCTGAATCCCAATCCTACCACAATGATCACGGACCTGACGGCTTTCAGCACCCCGGAGCGTGTGGCAAACCAGGTCAACGGGTTGTACGCCGGACTCAAAGACGGGGATTTCCTGGGAAGCTGGTATCAGATCATCAGTGATGTGCGCACGGGAGAATTTCACTGCAGCAATATGAACGCAGCAACGGGGTCCACCATGTATTCCATGTTGGCGCAGACCACCACTTCAGATGTAGGGGATATCTGGGAAGCTGCCTACCAGGCGATCAACAAGTGCAACGTGTTCCTGGACGGAATGGACAATATGGGTGATCAGGTGCTGACACCCGAGGTGGCCGCCAATTACCGTGCTGAGGCACGGTTGCTCCGGGCGGTGAGCTACTATTATCTCCTGCAGCTCTACGCACGTCCTTACTGGGACGGCAATGGCAGCACTCCGGGCCTGCCGTTGCGCCTGACCGGAAACACTGCTCCGGGAAATTATGACCTGGCAAGGAGCTCAGTCAGTGAAACGTATCAGCAGATTCTGGCAGATCTGGATTTTGCTGAGCAGAATCTGCCCGACAGTTATTCCAGCGCGTTTCTGAACACGACCAGGGCACATAAAAATACCGCGATCGCCCTGAAGACCCGCGTCTACCTGAGTATGGGCGACTATGCCGGTGTCATTACCGAGGCTAATAAGATCGTATCGGCTTCGGCTCCGTTCAGTGCGCCGTCCGGGGTTGCCAATGCGCTTGTGAGTGATATCACGCAGGTGTTTACTTCACCGTACACCACTGAAGAGTCTATTTTTTCCATGCCGTTTACCAGCAATGATGCCCCTGGTTCGGCATTGGCCAGGTTCTATCTGCCCGGTACCGGCGATGGCGGCACAGCCACCAGCAACGGTGCGGGGGAGTATTCCCTGAACCAGATAGAGGGTGTTTATGCTTCGGAAGCATGGGCCGATACCGATGACCGAAGGAAACTGACCATCCATGGGCCAAGCACCGGCAAAGTATGGTTGTCCAAGTTCAATCAAGCCTCTCCTTATACCGATTACGCGCCGGTAATCCGCTATGCTGAGGTCCTGCTGAACCTTGCTGAGGCGTTGGCCAGAGCCTCCAACAGCATCGATAGCCGGTCCCTGGCATTGTTCAATGCGGTTTACGGCCGTTCCAACCAGGGTGCCGCATTAGCGGCAGGTGACTTTGCCTCCGTGGCAGCCTATCTGGACAGGATTGTCGAAGAGCGCCGTATTGAATTTGTAGGCGAAGGCGTCCGTAACAGCGACCTGATGCGCCTCGGCTTGACCATTCCCGGTAAATCGCAGCATGCCATCCAAGCCGTACCTGCGGATGATCCACAGTATATTTTTCCGATTCCAAGTGATGAACTGATCCTGAACAACTTAATGGAAAATAATTGATATGATAAACAACAATAACCGACTTACGCGTGTGATTGCCATGTCCTGCCTGTGGCTGGCAACGCTTGCTACCGGGCAGGATGCATTGGCCCAACAGAACCTGAAATACCAACTGCCGCCGCAAAGCATTGTGGAACTGGTGGACGCCCCGCGTTCAGCGGTGCACCTCTTCAGCAGTGACGGCCGGTGGCTGCTGATCCTCGAACCCACTGGATACCAGTCTATTGAACAGGTGGCCCAGCCGGTGCTCGGACTGGCCGGATTGCGCATTAATCCGGTTACCAATACCTGGGTGGCTGAAAATGCTGGCACTTATAAGTCGGCCTTGGTGAGGGACCTGGAATCAGGGGACGAGTTCACCTTGCAGGGGCTGCCTGATGCCGTGCAGATTGCCGATGTCAAATGGTCGCCCAAAGGCAATGGCTTTGCCTTTCTGAACAAGTCTCTTGAAGATACCGAGCTGTGGATAGCTGACTTTGATCAGCGTTCGGCAAGGAAACTGTTGGGCCAGATCAATGATACCTATGGCCCGTCCTTTCAATGGGCCAAGGGAGGTGATGCGCTGCTCGTGCGCCAGGTGGTGCAGGACCGCGGGCCGGTTCCCCCGGTTCCGGCGGTGCCCGAAGGCCCCGTGGTGCAGGAGAACCTTGGAGGCAAGGCGCCTTCCCGGACCTACCAGAACCTGCTGTCAAATGCCTATGATGAAGAGCTGATGGAGTACTATATCACGGCGCAACTGGTGGAGGCCGGTTTGGATGGCACCACCCGGAACATCGGTAAACCGGGCATCTTCCAGAACGTTTCATATTCGCCGGACGGGAAATACCTGTTGGTTGAAAAAGTGGTCCGCCCGTACTCGTACATAGTTCCTATTCAGCGTTTTCCCACAGAAGTAAGCGTTTGGTCTTCAGACGGCACGCCTGTAACTAAACTGCATACCACGCCCTTAGCCGATAATCTGCCGCCCAGTTTTGATGCGGTAATCGCCGGTCCGCGCGAGTTCAGCTGGCAGAAAAGCGCTGGTGCCACCCTGACTTGGCTGGAGGCTCCCGATGGGGGGAATCCGGATAAGGAATCCGAATTCCGCGATGAACTTTATATCCTTGCCGAACCCTTTGACATGCAAGCCAAGGAAAGAATCTATGCCGCCAGTTACCGGATCAGCAGGGTGCATTGGACCGAAGATGTGGCCATCGTCAGCGAAAACTGGCGTAAGGACAGAAGCACGAAGACCACGGTGATCGAACCTGTATCAAAAACGGTTCTGAAGGTATTGTCCACACGCAAGTCTGAAGACACGTACACTGACCCGGGTGATTTCATCATGGGCACCAAGGGCTTGCTGCTGACTGATAAACAAGGTAGTGTGTTTACGAAAGGCACCGGTGCTTCGCCGGAAGGCGACCGTCCGTTTGTGCTCAGATGGAAACTGAGCGACGGTACGGTGGACACCCTTTTCAAGTCAAAGCGCGGTTACTATGAAGAACCGGTTTTCTTCAATAACAACGGGACGGTATACTTCACGCGGGAATCTGCTACAGAATCGCCCAATCTGTTCGCCGTTCAACTGCGTTCAGGAAAGGAAAGCCAGCTGACGGATTTTCCGGATCCCTATCCGAGCCTCAAATCTGTGCAGAAACAGCTGCTTTCCTATAAGCGCAAAGATAGCCTGACGCTCAGCGCGACCCTATATCTGCCGGAAGGGTTCAAAAAAGGGGATGCTCCGCTTCCCGTGCTGATCTGGGCTTACCCCCGCGAATTCAAGACAAAAGCGGCGGCAGGACAGGTGAAGGGATCAGAACACCGCTACCCTGTGCTGGCGTTCCGGTCCCCGGTTTATTGGGTCACACGGGGCTATGCGGTATTGGATCAGGCTGATATGCCCATCGTGGGTGAGGGGGATGCCGAACCCAATGACACTTTCATCCAGCAGATTGAGGATAATGCACGGGCGTTGATTGACTACGTAGTCGCAATGGGCGTGGCCGACAGTAACCGCATCGCGGTGGGCGGACATTCCTACGGTGCATTCATGACGGCCAACCTGTTGGCCCATACGGATCTCTTTGCGGCCGGTATTGCCCGCAGCGGCGCTTACAACCGTACCTTGACGCCTTTTGGCTTCCAGGGTGAAGCGCGTACGTACTGGGAGGCGAAGGAGGTGTATGATGCTATGTCTCCGTTCACTTATGCCAATAAGATCAAGACGCCCTTGCTCATGACCCATGGCATGGATGATGAAAACTCGGGTACATTTCCGATTCAGAGCGAAAGGCTGTATGCCGCCATCAAAGGACACGGAGGTGTCGTCCGACTGGTATTGCTTCCCAAAGAGTTCCACGGCTACAGGAGCAGGGAAGGGGTATTGCATACCTTTTGGGAGCAAGACCAGTGGCTGGAAAAATATGTGAAGAACAAGAAATAAGCAGAGTGAGCTAGAGCACAACATGCAGACCGGCGGTAAAACCGGCCAGTCCGCTCAGGTCGTCGTTGCGGGGGGGGTCCGTATCCATAAAGTTGATACTCGGCCCGCCGAAGAGCTGCAGCCGGTTGCCGATCTGTATAGTGGGAAGTAACCGCAGGCTATTCCGGAAGTACTCGCCGCCATGGAAGTCGGTGGCGAATAGGTGGCTAGCCTCCATGTCCAGCCGGAAGGTGCCGCGCTGCAGTAGTTTAATGCCCAGTCCCGCTTCGGCGGCGTAGCGCAGATCCGCATGAAGGAGATTCGCGCCCAGGCCGATAATGCCGTAGAGCTTTCTTCCGCCGGAGCGCAAGCTGATCAGCGTGGAGAGGTTTTCATCCGTGGAGATGCTAATTCGTTTTTCACCGTTTTTTATAAGATTGATAATGCCGATCGGATAGTCGCTGCTGTCTGCGATATTAATCAAGCCGGCTATTTGAACTCCCTCTACGCGCCCGGCTATATTTATCAGTCCGGCGAACTGTGAGCCTCGCACGTCTTCGGCGATATTGATTAAACCGGCGAGCTGCATCCCGGCATCGACCTGGTGTGCCTGGTTCATGACACCTGACATTTGAACACCGCGCAGACTCCCGGCAACGCTGTTGAATACGCCAGATGCCTGTAGGCCCGCGGCGTCTCCTTTGATCACTCCTCCTACGCCGTATAATCCAAGACCTTTTTCTCCGCCCGATAACCCCCAAAGGGCATGCAGGCTGAAGGAGTTCGTAAACCCGGCAGCCTTGGTGCCATGTGTACTCAGGGGATATACAATTCCAACATGGGCTGGACTGTGTTCCTGCGGATGTGCCGGTATTGTTGTCAAAAGGGATAAGAGCGAAGTCAATCCCCCGAAAAGGAAACATACTTTTTTCATTTTTTTACGTTGATTTTCTTGGTTTTATTTCCACCTGCGGTGAGACCACAGCCAGTACGCAGGTGCTTTCCTGATGGTTTGTTGCAGGTGCTCACCGAAACGTCGCGTGATCTCACCCGGCACAGTGTCTTCTGCACGGTCCGTGATTACGGAGAATGTTACATCCCAGCCGTCCGAGGTGTTTTTCTCCAACGCGATATAGAACACTACCGCGTTGATGCGCCTGGCCAGCTTTTCTGCCCCGTCAAACAGGGCGGTGGGTTGATTCAGGAATTCCATACGGTAGCCCCGGTCTTTGCCGGGAAACTGATCGGCGATAAATAGACTGAGGGCAGCACAATCCCGTTGTTGCATCAGCTGCTTGAGGGCTTTCCCTGCGGGGATGAGCCGCATGCCAAACCGGCCCCTGATCCGCCGCATCAGATCACATATTGAAGGCTGGGATAAGGGTTTGTACAGCGCGTTCACCTGAAAGGGCAGTTCGCTTGCCAGGATATTAAGGCTCTCCCAGTTTCCGTAGTGGCCAAGGAGTCCCACCATAGGCCGCCCCTGCCGGTGATAGTGGTTCAGGAGCTCGGGGTTAACGAGCCGTAACTGCCCGGCCTGTTCCTTTTTGTCAATGGAAGCCGAGCGCACCATCTCCACGAGCAGGGCGGAAAAGTGACGGTAGAACCCCTTGGCCAGCATATGGATTTCCGAATACGTTTTCTCCGGAAATGCGCGGGCCAGGTTTTGGAGGACCACAGGATACCGGTAACGGATCACGGAGTACGCCAGGAAGTAAACGCTCCGGCCTATCGTGGCCATCAGCACTTTGCGGGGCAGCTTGCCGAGCAGCAGCATGGGAAGAAGTGCGGAGAAATATACAGCCCTTCTGAAATACCAGGAAACAGTCATTATCCGAGCCTATAGAATCTTAAAGCCGACCGAGATGCCGAATACACCTGTCTTTTGCTCAAGCTGCTCATGAATATCCGTAAGCCCGAGGCTGTAGCGCGCGTCAACCGTGATGCGGCCGATATCGGCTCCGGCGTTCAGCACACCCCCGAGCCCAAATCGTCTGTATGCCGTGGCCTCCGGTCCGGCGGGCTTATTGAGGTTCAGGCTTGCTTCCGGTCCTAACGATATCCTTAGGTTCATGTTGCCGTTGTCGATAACCTTATAGCCAACCATAAGCGGCACGTTCAGCTGCCGGAAAGCGGGTTCATAAGTGCTATTGTCATATCGGAACTCGCTACCGAAAGAAGCGAAATTGAGCTCCGGCTGAAAATAGAAATCATTGCCGGTACGTGCGAACAAGCCCACGTGCCAGCCTGTCTTTTCCGAAGCCTCGCCCACGGCGTCCAGCCCGCTCCGGAGCGAACCGAAGCTCACGCCTGCTTTAACGCCAAGATCTAGCGTTTGAGCCGGAGCCAACTGTGTGATCATAATGAATGCCGCAACTGGCAGGTACATTCTGAAAGCTTTCATTTTTTGCATGTTTTTAATCATTGTTTATCTTCTTTTGAGGGTAAGACAACGTGGAGAGGAAGTACCCTTACGGGCAAATGCAAAAATTTACCTGCAGAAAAATTACCAGCGGTAAGAAATACCGCCATAGGCCCCGGGGCGCAGGCGCGCGTCATTCCCTGCCGTAGCGCTGATGGTCGGCCCGGCCGAGAGCGTAATATGGGGGCTGATGTCAAATTGGGGCAGCAACCGAAGTATTGAGCTGGACCCGGTAGCGGTCTTCAGGTCAGTCGTTGTGCGGCTTGCGAGTTCAACGGTGAGCAGGAATGCACTTCTCCGGAGCAGAGCAGCGCCGATACCGGCTTCAACTCCGTACTTCAAGGGACCGTTGCCCAGATCGTAACCCAGGCCGATCAACCCGTACAGGACGCGCCCGCCGGAGCGGAACGTCAGCTGGACCATGCCAGACTCATCAGCGCCCACTGAAAGCGTTTTCCTGCCGTTTCTGATCAGGTTGACAAACCCGATGGGGTAGTCGCTGCTGTCGGCTATGTTGACCAACGCTGCAACCTGCACCCCGGTTACCTTACGGGCCATGTTCAGTACACCTGCAAGCTGAATGCCGCCTACGTTATCTGCTTTGTTGAACGCGCCGGCCAGCTGCATCCCGTGCACATGTCCGGCCCAGTTAGTGACACCGGCCAGCTGTACACCTGAGACCGCACTGACCACCGTGTTGGAAACACCCGCCACCTGCACTCCCCGGACATCACGGCCTACTAGGTTAAAAACACCGGCCACCTGGACGTGCTGCGCATGATGTGCGTTGATATTGAACGCTCCGGCGATTTCCACGCCACGGACGCCGGCGGTGTAGCCGCCGATGATGTTCAGGGAAACCTCATTGACGATCTGACTGTTGAAAAGCCCCTGGGAGCTCAGCCCCGGGGTAAGCGATACCTGGTATGGGCTGTGTGCAAAAAAACCGCCAAGATTAATGCGCTGGATCCTGCGTTTTGAATTGGTGAAGAAGCGGCCCAGTGCCGAGTTTTCAAGGCCGGATGCTCCGTCCTCACCGGGGTAGAAAGTGTATCGCCTTTGCTTCCGCCCCGGACGTACCTGGACCGGAGGCAGCAAAACGACTGTCGTGTCACGATAGTTCGCCTTGCTCACCTTGAGCCATATGCTTTCATGGGGTCGCCGGATCGCCAGCCGGAACCGGCCGGTACTGTCGGAGAGGGTGGAGACCAGTACGTTGGGTTCATACACGCTGGCACCGTAGATTCCGCTATTGTTGTCCGCATCCCTGATCCGGCCCTCCACGACCAGGGCTCCTTTACGTTCGTTTTCGACATGCATCACTAGTTTCAGTGAACGTGGTGCATAACGGATGATGACGTACCCCGGAGTTTCCTTGAACTCATAATCGCTGCCGAACGTCCGGCCAAGGAAGGCCTCTACCGTGCCGCGGAAGCCAGCCGCCGTAATCAGGCTGTCTTCAGCAACCAGATTGCTGTTATAAGAAAAGTAAAACCCTTGTTCCTTACTGATCGTTTCAAGCACATCGCCCAGCCGCTGGCCGGACCGATCAATATCGATTTCACGCGTAAGGTAGGACTGTCCATGGCAGACTGTGGCCATGAGCAGTAACATACAGGTTAGCAGCAGCTGGAATCGCATTACTTGATAATCACCTGATCACCCTGCCGTTCAACCTTAAGCCCGAATGTCTCACCGATAATATTCAGTACCTCGTTCAATGATCCTTGCCGCAGGGTGGTCGTCATTGGCAGGTCCCGTAGCTCCGGGCGCGCAATCGCGATATCCACGCCGTACGCCCCCTCGAGTACTTCAGCAATACGCCAAAGGGGCGTATTGTCCAATACGAATTGTTTGCTCACATAATAGTTGTGCAGCTGATCCGGCACCATCCGTTCATCAAACCGGCCCGTACGCGTGTTGACCGTCACGGATTGCCCCGGTCCCAGTGTGACCGCTTTCTCAGCCATGGTGACATTCACTTTCCCGGTTTCAACGATCACCTGGGTCTCCTCCGGGTTACGCCTGACATGGAATGATGTTCCCACCACGGTGACCACGACTGACCCCGACTGTATGACAAAAGGCTTCCTCCGGTCTGCCTTGACCTGGAAAAACGCCTCTCCGGAGCGGAGATTCACTTCTCTTTTACCCTTAAAGGGGGATTGCGCAAAGTGCAAGTCGGCAAACCTATTCAGCGTGATAATGGAACCGTCCCCCAGCGTATCGGTGCGCACCACATCTGCAGTCCTGTAGGTTGATCCGATGAGCCCATCCCCGCTTGGCCCGAGCAGGTAAAATCCCACCAGGCCGGCTAAGCAGGTCAGTAGCAATGCGGCGGCAATCCGGATCCAGCCCATGTTCCGTGGGCGTTGTGGTTGATCACGGCGCTGCACGAAACGCTGCCACGCTTCGTTCTCGTCCACCTCTTTCTCCACTGCGAGAGACCGGCTTGCTTCCCATATGGCCTGCAGTTGCCTGTAATGCCGTTCGTGGTCGGGGTGGGACGCGATCCACCGGCGTACTGTCGCGGCTTCGGCGTCAGTAGTCTCGTTAAGTAAATATTTTGTCAATAGTACGTCGTTCATGACTCATAACCATAGTATAACCAATAGAGGTAAAAAATCAGCCAGACGGAGCCTGAGCACCTTCAGGGCCTTGCCCATGTGCGCTTCAACGGTCTTCAGGGAAATACCCAGTTTATCAGCGATCTCCTGATACTTAAGGTCTTCAAAACGGCTGAGCTGAAACACTGTCCTGCATTTTTCGGGCAGCTGGCTGAGCGCCTCGCTCAGCTGCCGTCGCAGTTCCGCATCTGATGCCGCCGTTTGTGGTGCCTGCTGCTTTAGATCAGCCATCGCTTCCTCCATATATTTGCGCCGCACCCGCTGGTGCTTGAGGTAATTCAGACTTTCATGATAAACGGATTTGTAGAGATACGCCTTCAGCGAGGTGTGTATCGCCATCCGCTTCCGGTTCTCCCATAACTTCAAGAAGACGTTCTGTACAACTTCCTCGGCGGCATCATCTTCCCGCAGCATCGTATATGCATAAGCATGCAGCGCTTTAAAATTACTTTTAAACGCCTCTTCAAAATCGATGGCAACGTCACGGCCGGAATGCACCAAGGGTTCTCTTTTGGCCAAAGTTACTTCCATTTGCTCAGGAAGACAACTCTGCAGCGGAATACCCTTACTTTCTGAAAAGATTTTTTGAAATGTACGGCCGTTTACTGTACGATCAACGACCGTTGCGGAGAATAGTCGGTCAAAATAAGCGTTTTCTCGGTAATATTGTTTACATATGTCCCGTGTGCCTTCGCCGTTTTGGCCTTAATGTCTTTCCACTCCTGGTCCGCCATGAACCTGCTCCATGCGTTTTCCATGGAAGCCTTGTCCCGCCATTCCAGCAAGTAGACAAATTGCAGTTTGCCGTCAGCTTCAGATTCCCAAATGGCTACGATGTTGAAGTTGTATTTTTTCATGATCCGATGTGCATGGTCACGAAATCTCTCATGGAAAACCTCCCAGTTTTTACTGGGAATTTCATAGATCCGTAACTGGTGAATAGGGGGGACTGTTGATTTCGGAGTTGTCTGGGCTAGCGCTGCGGACGCCCAAAGCATAATCAAGGTTAAAGTGAGTGTCTGTCTCATATCAGTTTGATCTAAAAAACGAAAAGCCCGGCATTTGGGATCGCCGGTCTTTTCTTATCAACCTAAACCTATCCAAAACACATCAAAAGATGCGCCAGAAGTTAAAGGTTTATTGTAAAAAAATAAAAAGCCCCGACCGAAAGGGCCGGGGCATCTGCCAATGAAACGCTAGGTTAACTAGTCGTCTTTCTTTTCTTTGGCTACGTCGGACGCTTTTGAGGGGCCGCCCTTGCCAGATTGCACATTCACTGCAATTTCGCTCTTTTCTTTGTCGAAGTCAACCTGTAGTGTACTGCCTTCCGTAACTTCGCCCTTAAGGATTTCCTCAGCGATGGGGTCTTCCAGATATTTCTGGATGGCACGCTTCAAAGGACGTGCACCGAAGTTGCTGTCAAAGCCTTTTTCTGCAATGAACTCTTTAGCGGCATCGGTAAGCTTGATGCCGTACCCAAGGGCGTCGATCCGATTGAAAAGCGACTTCAGTTCAATGTCAATGATCTTGAAGATATGCTCTTTATCCAGAGAGTTGAACACAATCACATCATCAATGCGGTTGAGGAACTCGGGAGCGAACGCCCGTTTCAATGCGTTCTCGATTACGCTGCGCGAATGTGTCTCGGCCTGCTCGAGCTTGGCTGAGGTTGTGAAACCCACGCCCTGGCCGAAGTCTTTCAGCTGGCGGGCGCCGATATTGGAGGTCATGATCAGGATTGTGTTCCTGAAGTCCACGCGGCGGCCCAGGCTGTCGGTCAGCTGACCTTCGTCCAGCACTTGCAGCAACAGGTTGAATACATCAGGGTGTGCCTTCTCAATCTCATCAAGGAGTACCACGGAGTAGGGCTTGCGCCGTACCTTTTCGGTAAGCTGTCCGCCTTCTTCGTAACCTACGTATCCAGGAGGCGCACCAACCAGACGGGAGATCGCGAATTTCTCCATGTATTCGCTCATGTCGATCTGGATAAGCGCGTCTTCACTGTCAAACATGAAGCGGGCTAGCTCTTTAGCTAATTCAGTCTTGCCTACGCCTGTCGGTCCCAGGAAGATGAAAGAGCCGATGGGCTTTTTCGGGTCCTTGAGTCCGGCCCGGGTCCGCTGGATGGCTTTTACCAGTTTGCTCACCGCTTCGTCCTGCCCGATGATCCGGTCCTTCATGGAGCTGGCCATGTTGAGTAGCTTCTGGCTATCAGATTGTCCTACGCGCTGTACAGGGATGCCCGTCATCATGGACACCACCTCAGCCACGTTATCTTCTGTTACGGTGTACCGCTTGGTGCGGGTTTCGGCCTCCCAGGCGGTTTTTTCGTGTTCCAGCTCTTCCAGTAGTTTCTTCTCCGTATCGCGCAGCCTGGCAGCCTCCTCATATTTCTGGCTGCGCACCACCTTGTTCTTTTCGACCTTGATCTCCTCGATCTTCTGCTCGATGTCAATGATGCTCTGAGGAACGTGGATATTGGTCAGGTGCACGCGTGAACCTGACTCATCCAGGGCGTCAATAGCCTTGTCCGGAAGGAAGCGGTCGGTGATGTAGCGTGTGGTCAGTGTGACGCACGCTTCAATCGCTTCCGGCGTGTAGTTCACGTTATGGTGCTCCTCATATTTCTCCTTGATGCGGTTCAGGATCTCGACCGTCTCGTCATGCGTGGCGGGTTCGATCATCACCTTCTGGAACCGGCGGTCAAGCGCACCGTCCTTTTCGATGTACTGACGGTACTCATCAAGCGTGGTGGCACCGATGCACTGGATCTCACCGCGGGCGAGCGCCGGTTTGAACATGTTCGACGCATCCAGTGATCCGGATGCTCCGCCTGCGCCCACAATGGTATGGATCTCATCAATGAACAGGATCACATCCGGTGATTTTTCCAGTTCGTTCATGACGGCCTTCATTCGCTCTTCAAACTGACCGCGGTATTTCGTGCCGGCCACAAGCGATGCAAGGTCAAGCGTAACCACCCGTTTGTTGAAGAGTACGCGGGATACTTTACGTTGTACGATGCGCAATGCGAGTCCTTCAGCGATGGCCGATTTACCTACCCCCGGCTCACCGATCAGGATGGGGTTGTTCTTTTTCCGGCGGGAGAGGATCTGCGAAACGCGTTCGATCTCTTTCTCGCGGCCCACGATCGGGTCCAAACGGCCTTCTTCTGCTGCCTTGGTCAGGTCACGGCCAAAGTTGTCCAGCACAGGTGTCTTGGACTTGATGTCAGAGACCTTTTTGGGTTGGCTGAAATGATCGTCTTCTTTGAAATCGTCGTCACCGGCGGTTGAGCCGGAGGCCTGGTCCGTGATGCCGGCCTTGTGCTGTTCGACGTCAGCCTTGAATACGTCGTAATTAATGTCATATTGCTGCAGGATCTGCGAGGCAATATTGTCTTCATCGCGGAGGATGGACAGGAGAAGGTGCTCAGTGCCGATAACGTCGCTCTTGAAGATTTTGGCTTCAAGGTAGGTGATCTTCAATACCTTTTCGGCTTGCTTCGTCAAGGGCATGTTCCCTATAGGTGCACGCGACATCGATGAGCCTTTGACGGCATCCTCGATGGACTTCCGCAATTCCGTGGTGTCGATCCCAGCGTTTTTCAATATCTTGATGGCCAAGCCGTCTCCCTCCCGGATCAATCCCAGGAGCAAATGCTCAGTGCCGATATAGTCGTGCTTCAACCTGATGGCTTCTTCTCTGCTGTATGAAATCACATCCTTTACGCGAGGCGAAAATTTTGCTTCCATGAATGTTTACCTTTCTTTCTTTTTACTGCTAGGATGCGATAAATGTATAAAAAATTATCGCTTATGTATTTACTAATTGTGTAACATTTATCAACAATTGAGCCACACACACAAATATAACATTTTGTCAGTTTTCATAAAAGGATTTATTGCATCATAGTGACTATATTTGCCCCTTCTCATAATACGAACGCATGGCAGACGAAAAGATTATATTTTCCATGGCAGGTGTCAGCAAGATATACCCGCCGCAGAAACAGGTACTGAAGAACATCTACCTCTCGTTCTTTTACGGGGCCAAAATAGGGGTGATCGGTTTGAACGGTTCAGGGAAATCCTCGCTGTTGCGGATCATTGCCGGTCTGGATAAGTCCTATCAAGGGGAGGTGGTATTCTCTCCGGGCTATAGTGTGGGTTATCTGGCCCAGGAGCCTGAATTGGATCCGGGAAAGACGGTGCGTGAGGTTGTGGAAGAGGGCGTAGCTGAAATAACGGCCCTGTTAAAGGAATACGAAGACATCAATGAAAAGTTCGGGTTGCCTGAAGTTTATGAAAACGCGGACGAGATGGATAAACTGCTGGCCCGCCAGGGAGAGCTGCAGGATAAGATCGATGCCTCAGGAGCCTGGGAGATCGATACTAAGCTTGAACGGGCCATGGATGCGCTCCGCTGTCCGGAGCCTGAGCGGGAGGTGGCCACTTTGTCAGGTGGTGAGCGCCGCCGGGTGGCATTGTGTCGGTTGCTGCTCCAGGAACCGGACGTGCTCCTGCTGGATGAGCCTACCAACCACTTGGATGCCGAGTCTATAGACTGGCTGGAGCAGCACCTGCAGCAGTATAAAGGTACCGTGATCGCCGTGACGCATGACCGGTACTTCCTGGATAATGTGGCGGGATGGATCCTGGAACTGGACCGTGGGGAAGGCATCCCTTGGAAAGGGAATTATTCGTCATGGCTGGACCAGAAGGCCAAGCGCCTGGCGCAGGAGGAGAAGACCGAGAGCAAGCGGCAAAAGACGCTGGAGCGTGAACTGGAGTGGGTGCGCATGGCACCCAAGGCCCGCCACGCCAAATCCAAAGCGCGGTTGCACAACTACGAGAAGCTGGCTTCTGAGGAGACCAGGGAACGCGAAGAGCGGTTGGAGCTGTTCATCCCGCCGGGTCCGCGGCTAGGCAATGTCGTGATTGAAGTGCAGGGGGTCAGCAAGGCATACGGTGATAAGATCTTGTTCGAAAACCTTAGTTTCTCCTTGCCTCCAGCCGGCATCGTGGGGATTATCGGCCCGAATGGTGCCGGAAAGACTACGCTCTTCAGGCTCATCACCGGCCAGGAACAGCCCGACGCGGGCACCTTCCGGGTGGGTGAGACGGTGGCGCTGGGCTATGTGGACCAAATGCATGATGACCTTGACCCCGAAAAAACTGTCTGGGAAAACATTACCGGCGGCAACGAGAACATTCAATTGGGCAACCGCGTGGTCAATTCCCGGGCATACGTATCAAAGTTTAACTTCAATGGTGCCGACCAGCAAAAGAAAGTGGGTGTGCTATCCGGAGGTGAACGGAACCGGGTGCATCTGGCCATCACACTGAAAAAGGGGGCAAACGTGCTGCTGCTTGATGAGCCCACCAATGATATTGACGTGAACACGCTCCGGGCACTGGAGGAAGGGCTCGAGAACTTCGGCGGCTGCGCCGTGGTGATCTCGCATGACCGGTGGTTCCTGGACCGCATATGTACGCATATCCTGGCCTTTGAGGGTGATTCCCAGGTTTACTTCTTTGAAGGCAATTATACCGAATACGAGGAAAACCGCAAAAAGCGTTTGGGAGACGTGACTCCCAAACGCTTCAAATACAAAAAACTGGTAAAGGGATAGCAGGACGAAACAGTAGCATGCCTGCTACTGCAGCAGGAGTTGTACAAGCGCCTCCCATTCCTCCTCCAAGGTCATGGCCGGCCTTTGCCGCCCGGCGCGGCGGTACCAATAGTCGGCATTCCAGAGGTCGCCCTCTTTGCGGTGCAGGTATGCATGTACATGGGCGGATTGCCGGTCTTCCAGGTCATTGATCAGGTCGTGGGCCTTCTCCCAGTCGCCTTTGGCATCATGCCAGAGTGCTTCCTGTTGCACCGTAAGGCCATCAGGAGGGGAGGAGTGCTGAAGTGATGATTTGAATGTTGCGATATTCATAACTCAAAATTACATTTTTTAGGAAAGTGATTTTATTTATAGACAATATTCGCTACTTTTAGTCCGTACAAACATCTACCAAAAATGCCGTTACACATTGCGATTGCAGACGACCACGGAGCCATACGCATTGGCGTGAAATACATGATCCAGGAATGGATGCCTGGAACACGTATTTCATATGCCGAAAGCATGGCTGAGCTGGCGAGCGTCCTGAATAGCCAATCTATAGATGTCGTCGTGTTGGATATCAACCTGCCCGGAGGCAATAACTTCCGGATGATCAAGCAGATCAAAGAAAAACATCCACGGATACGGATACTGATCTTCTCTGCCTATGAGGAGATGCTCTACGCGCTGCGTTACATAGAGGCGGGCGCTGACGGGTATTTGCAGAAAGAAGGTGCGGAAGAGGATTTCCGGGAGGCTATAAAAACGGTCTGCCGCGGCGGGAAATACTTGAGTCCAGCCATGCGCGATCACCTGCTTCAGCGCCACCTGGTCAAAGGGCAAGCCTCGACCAACCCCATGGAGACCCTGACTGACCGTGAGGTCGAAGTGTGCCATCTGCTGGTTGCCGGCAGGGGGGGTAAGCGAGATTGCCAACGAGCTGGACCTGCATACTTCAACAGTAGGTACCTATAAAAACCATATCTTCAGGAAAATGGAGGTTGCCAACTTGTCGGAGCTCATTGAGAAGGTACGCCTGTATACGCTTGCGGAAACCTGATGGTGATGACGGTGCCTTCACCGGGTGTGCTGGTGATGGTGAGCTTGCCATGAATCAGTTTGACAACGTCCCGTACGAGCAGTAGGCCGAGCCCGCCGCGCCGAATAGGCTTTTCGTCTGGTTGAATCCCGCTTTCAAGGTTATAGAAAGCCACATCAGCGGGATCCATGCCCATCCCGGTATCACTCACGCGGAGGTAGTTGTCTTTGCCGAGCGTCCCTGCTGATACGGAGATGTGTCCCTGCCTGGTGAATTTGGTGGCATTATCAAGCAGGTTATGGAGAATGATGGAGAGGATCTCCTCATGTGAATGCACTTCAAGGTCCGGCGCAACTTCGTTGACCAGTTGGGTACCCACGGACTGTGCGATCGGTTCAAAAAGGTCGACCTGTTTCTGCGCAACGGCGCGTATCCGGACAACGTTGAAGTACAGCCCTTCCCCATTGAGCATCACTTTGGCCAGTTTGGACAGATTGTTGGCGTACCGGAAAATCTGGTTGCTCGCCTGGTAGACCAGTTTCACTTCATTTGCCACGGTGCTGTACCCGAGTTGGGCCTGTATGCCCTTCAGGGCCATTACTACATAGTTAAGCGGTGCCCGTATATCATGGACTATGGATGCGGAAAACAGCTGCTGCAGGGTCTCCTGGCGGGCCATCACAGCGGAATTAACGGCTACCTTAAGACTGAGCAGCTCATTCTGCTGCAGGATGAAACGTGTGCGGAGCCATAGGATCAGCCAGCCGAGGGCCAGGCAGCCTATGAAAACGAGCACAAGGAAGGCCTTTGTTTCGTGGAACCTTGGGGTAACAAAGACGGTCAGCGTTCGATGAATAAAGCTATCAGCACCCCAACCGTTGCGCACGCGCATGTTGATCTGATGATAGCCCGATGGCAGTTCGTTGATGGAAAGGGTTTGATCCGCCGGGTTGAGCCGCAACCAGTTGTCCCCCGCCCGATCGCCGCTAATCGAATACTCAATGAGCAGGTTTTGGCTGTCACCGGCATATGGCGTGGAAACCGTGAGGTTGAGCCGGGAGAAAGCAGCGGGCAGCCGGATAGTGTCATGCGCCTGGATAGTGGTGCCGTCCAGGTTGATCCCGTCGATCAGCAGCGGACCGGATGGCCACTCAGGCGATACTTCATCCGGATCGAACCAGACCAATCCCTCCAGTGAAGGGAAAGATAAACGTCCATCAGGTAGTGTAATGGCACAGGGGTTGCAACCCCCATTGAATTCGTTGGTCGCGAACCCGTCATCGATCCTATAATGAAAATAATGCGGTTTACCGGTTTCTCCCTCACGGTACTGAAGGAGGTGCTGCTTTTTTACGTGGAACATCCCCTTATTGGTACTGATCCAGAAGTAGCCGTTTTTGTCTTCCATTATGCAATGAACCGACCGGAGAAATCCCGCATCATCCAAGGGTATGTGGTACGTAGCGGTGTCTTCATAGAGCACGATTCCGTGCTGTTCGGTGCAGATCCAGAGTCTTGAGGCGTCCGTGGCGTCGCGGTGGAGGCTACGAATGTGACTTTGCTCCAAGCCGCGCACTGGGTAAGTCGTGTTTGTAGGTGTGTGATACCGATAAAGCCCTCCGGCTGTGCCCAGCCAAAGCGTTTCGTGGTCCATCCGGTCGATCCAGGTTACGGCATGAGACATGCGGGCCAGCGTGATATAGGATTTAGCTTTTATATCCCAGTGATACAGGCCACCGTGCAGCCCACCTACAAGAAATCCCCCGTCATCTGTCCGGAACAATACCTGGCTCGGTTCGCGGTTTGGGACTCTCATCAGCAGACGTTCACCAAGGGCGGTGTGGCAATAAAGGGTATCAGCGGTGAGAGTCCAGAGGTTGCCATCGGCGCCGTACTGATAGGCGAACTGACGGCCTATGCCCGAAAAGGCTGGTGTTGCCCGGTACCGTCCGAGCGAATCAAATCGCTTCCCGTAGTCTGCAAGTACAGTGCCGTCCTTTAGCAGGACCTGTGCATAGTAGATATCGTGGGGTAAAGGACCCTTGGATTGGACCACTGAAAAGTGCTTCCGTTTCACAACGGTGAGGCCCTTGCTGTCGCTGCCCAGAAGCAGCTGACGGTTGGGTACATCATAGTAAACGATCGCAATGCGGGCCTTTTCAAAATCAAATCCGCTCAGTATGGGCGTGCTGGTCAGTGAGCCGTCTTTTTCAGGCCGGAGCCAATAGAGCTTCCTGTTCAGGTAAACAAAGAGCTGATCAGCGGCATTGTTCCAGAAGAGCCGGAACGGCAAGTCCGGCAGCTCATCGGTGAGCGGACCGGTGATCCGGGCGTTAGCGGCTGCGCCGGAAGCGTCTATTGCGGTCACCCCATCAAGGTTGTCGAAGTAGTACAACCGGTCATTCAGCGAAACAAATCGCCAGAATGAGCGTCCCGGGTTAGGAACCCGGGCTGAAGGTGTAGCCTGGCCAGCCGGGTAGCACGTAACCGTGTCCTGATCGATCATATAATATGTGCCCCGAATGTCGCCCAAGCGCAATGTAGTGAGCCACGGCTTAGGATAACGGTTCGGCAAGCCGGAGCTCAGGTTATCATCCCGATAGGTCCGGTCTTTCACGATACTAGCCGTACCGTTGAAGCACAGCATTCACCGATGGGGTTATCCAAGGAAGGTGCAGAACATTGCACGAGGCAGTTCGACACGATTTTAGACAGACTGGCAGCATATCTGGATAGCCGGGGTGCTGCCTTCCGTTATGTTAAAGATTATCCACGCATGGAAGTGTGGGTACGTGGGAAAGAGTGGTATCCGCTCCTGATCTCGGAAATCGGGCAGGAGCGGTATCGCGTTTCCTGGGGAGATGAGGGATTGGAGTTCAGAAACCCTGAGGGACTGTACCATTACGTTTTGCGGATTTTCAGAATTATAGAGGCCTGAATGGCCCCGAGATATGCCGTCAGCCTGCCTTTTCTGAGGCCGGCCCGATACAGGGCCGGCCTTTGTTTATTTCCACCCTCCGCCCAAGGCGCGGTAAAGAGCAACTTTTGCGTTGAGCTGCTGCTGCTTCACGGTTACCAGATCCAGTTCACTGTTCAGCGCGTTGCTCTGTGCGGTAATGACTTCCAGATAGGTTGCCTCGCCGCTTTTGAAGAGCAGGTTGGCGTTTTTGACGCCCAACTGTGCGGTGGATACGCGCTGTTCGGCAATGGTATACTGTTCGTTGAGTTTATCGATCATTACCAGGGCGTTGGCGACTTCATGCACGGCGTCCATTACGGTGCGCTGGAATGCGATTTCGGCTTTGTCTCGCTCAAGCTTTGCAATCTCGTGTTGGGTCTTGAGCCGCCTTCTGCTGAAAACGGGCTGCGTCGCGCTGCTGATCAGCCCGCCGAACAGGGCGCCGGGAATATTGAACCAATTCTCGGGAAGCATGGCATTGAGGCCGCCGCTGGCATCAATGGTCAGGGTGGGATAACGGTATGCTTGGGCGACACCGGCTTCTGCGTTGGCAGAACGCAGCGCGAGCTCAGCATCCCGCACGTCTGGCCGGTTGGCCAGTAACTGAAGGGGTACCCCGACATCATAGGCTTCCTGCATGCGCCAATCCATCAGCGCGGAAGACCGGTGAACGCTGTCAGGCATCCGTCCGGTAAGGGCCATCAAGGCGTTTTCCTGGAGGGCAATTTCCTGCTCCAGCTGTGGGATTAGTGAAGCAGCTACCAGCATCTGCGATTCGGTCTGCTGCAGGGCCAGGGAACTGACCTCACCCGCATCCCGTTGAAGTCTGACGATCCGGAGCGTACTGTCACTCAGCTTCAGGTTGCGCCGCGCGACCTCCAGCTGGGCGTCCAGCATAAGCAGGTTGTAATAGCCCTCGGCAATGGTGGCTACCAATTGGGTCTGGATGGCTTTGCGGGCTTCAAATGTCTGCAGATACTGCGCTAATGCACTCTCCCTCTGTCTGCGCAGCTTTCCCCAGATATCCAGTTCCCAGCTCATGCTGATGGAAGAGCTGTGCTGGGACTGGTACATATACATATCTTCTGGTGGATCGCCCCGTCCTTCACGCTCATACCAGCCCGAGGAGGGGGAGGAATAGAAATCACGCGAACGCCACTGATGGTTGGTGCCACCCAGCTGGGCCTCGATCTCGGGCAGAAAGGCAGCCCGCGATTGCCGAAGGGATTGATTTGCAATATCAATATTCTTAAGCGCCGTCTGCATATCATAATTATTGGAAATGGCACTGTCAATAAGCGTCATCAGCATGCGGTCGGTAAAAAAATCGGACCATGGAATATCGGCGATGTTGCTGCTGTCAACGGCTGTGTCAATCACCTTGTCCGTGCCGCGGAACGTGTCGGCAAGTCCGGTGTCCGGCCGGACGTAGTCGCGCCCCACTTTGCAGGACGATATAAGCAGTCCTAAGATCAGGCATAAAAGCGGTAGCCTTATGATGTGTTTCATGATCACTCTTCTTCGTTGGTTGATAATTTGTTCTTTACGCGTTCATCCAGCTGCTTGAAAATGACGTATAGCACTGGGATGATGAATATTCCCAGCGCGACCCCGGCAAGCATGCCTCCGGCGGCACCGAAACTGATGGAATGGTTACCCTGAGCGGAAGGCCCTACGGTCCACATCAGCGGTATCAAACCGGCAACGAATGCGAGGGAGGTCATCAGGATGGGCCTTAGACGCATGCGCGCACCTTCCAGAGCTGATTCATAGATGCTGAGACCGGAGCGCCTTTGCTGGACGGCGAACTCCACGATAAGTATGGCGTTTTTGGCAAGCAGGCCGATGAGCATAATAAGCCCGACCTGCACATAGATGTTGTTCTCAAGCCCGACCAGATTGACGGCCGCGTATACGCCGACCAGACCTACGGGTACGGACAGCATTACCGCTAAGGGCAATATATAGCTTTCATATTGCGCGGCAAGCAGGAAGTAAACGAAAATAATACTCAGGGCAAATATCAAAACGGTCTGGCTGCCCGACTGCCGTTCTTCCAGGCTCATGCCCGTCCACTCATAGCTATAGTTACCCGGTAGGTACTGGGCGGCAACTTCCTCCATGGCGGCCATGGCTTCGCCGGTACTGTAGCCTTCAGTGGGGGTGGCATTGATGGCAATGGCATTATACAGGTTATAGCGATTCACGATTTCAGGCCCCATGACCTTCTTTAGCTTGATGAGTGTATTGGCCGGTACCATTTCCCCGTGTTCGTTGCGTACGAAGATGGATTTGAACGATTCCGGTTCCGCGCGGTACTCAAAGTCGGCCTGCATGTATAGCCTGTATTGCCGGCCGAAGCGGTTAAAGTCGCTGACCATGACCCGTCCGTAGTATCCCTGTATGGTGCGCATCATGTCGTTGATGCTGACTCCCAGTGCTTTGGCTTTTACGGGATCCACCTCCAGCAGGTATTGGGGGAAATTGGCGTTGAATGTCGTGTAAGCTGAGGCAATTTCCGGCCGCTTTTCCAGCTCACGCATAAAGGTATCGGCGACCAGGCCGAAATCCCACATGGAGCCGCCCATACGGTCCTGCAGCACAAATTCAAGGCCGGAGAAGTCACCGAAACCCTGAACGGTAGGGCGCGGAAAGACGCTGAATGATGCTTCGGTGATCTGCTCAAGGTCCTTGCGGATGGTGTCCATAACGGCATTGATGTCTTTGACGGCGCCCCGCTCTTTCGGCGGTTTCAGGTTGATGTAACCGACGGCGAAGGCTGAGCTTGCGCTGGCGTCTATTGCATTATAGCCGGATACGGTGGTCATACCTGCTATGGCCTCCCGCTTTTCCAGGATGCTGTCTGCCTTGGCCAGTGCCTCGGTTGTGCGGGCCAGGGAGGCGCCGGGCGGCATGGACAGCGAGTAGGTGACAAAACTGTCGTCTTCCGTGGGGATAAAACTGGAAGGTGTCCGGTTCATCAGCCATACGCCTATGCCGGCTATGACAACCAGCCCGGCCAGTGCCACGGCCCACCGCTTGATCAGAAACCGGAGCGAGCGGATGTATTTGTCGGTCATTGTTGAAAAAGCGGTGTTGAACGCGCCGAAAAATTTGTCTTTGAACCGGCTTACTCTCTGTTTTCGTGCGGAATCATGCGGCGTGATGTCTGTGGTCTGCCCATGCTGAGGCTTCTTGAGCAGCAGGGCACATAGCGCGGGGGTAAGGGTTAATGCATTGAGGGCCGAAATAAGGATGGCCGTAGCCAGGGTATAGGCAAATTGCTGGAAGAATACGCCTGAAGGGCCTCCCATGAAACCGACCGGAAAAAACACGGCTGACATGACGAGCGTGATGGACACGATGGCGCTGGTAATTTCGCTCATGGTGGAGATGGTGGCCTTTCGCGGTCCCAGGTTGGTCGCATGCATCTTCTGGTGCACCGCTTCAACGACCACGATCGCGTCATCAACCACGATACCGATGGCAAGGACCAGGGCGAACATGGTGAGTACGTTTATCGAAAAGCCGAAAAGCTGCAAAAAGAAGAACGTGCCAACCAGTGATACGGGGATGGCGATGGCTGGAATCAGCGTGGAACGGAAATCCTGTAGAAAGATAAAAACGATAATAAATACAAGCAGGAAGGCTTCAAATATGGTATGCTGGACCTGTTGGATAGATTCGTCGATCTGGTCCCGCACACTGTAGGAAATTTCATAGCGGATACCCTCCGGAAAGTTTTCCGAAAGCCGTTCCAGGACTTTTCTGATCTGTATATCAATGTCCCGCGCATTTGAGCCACTGGTCTGCAGGATGTTCAGGGTAAGCCCAGGGTGGCCGTTTACTTTGTTGTCACTGCCCAAGTTGGTCGCACCCAGCTCCGTCCGCGCTATGTCTTTGAGATAAAGGACCGAGCCATCTTCATTGGTTTTGATGACGATCTGTTCAAACTCTTCGGGAAGCGTAAAGCGCCCTTTGTGGCGGAGGATGGTTTCAAAGGCTTCATCGGATGTTTCACCGAACCTACCGGGGGCGATCTCGAAGTTCTGGTCGCGGATGGCATCCCGGACATCCTGCGGCACCAATCCGTACACGGCCATCTTTTCGGGATTCAGCCAGGTGCGGATGGAGTAATCCCGGGCACCTACCCGCCTGACCTCGCCAACGCCGTCAACCCGGGCAAGCTCCCGCATCAGGTTGATCTGCGCGTACGCCTGTAAGAAGGTTTCATCGTAAAGTGTATCTGGGCGGTCACTGAAAATGTTGATGGTCATGATGATCCCGCTTTGGCGGGGTTCCACGGTAATCCCGGATTCAATCACTTCTGCAGGGATGCGGGCGTTTGCCTTGGAAACGCGGGTCTGTACGTTTACGGAGGCCTGATTAGGGTCGGTGCCTGTCTTGAAGAAGACGGTAATGTTCCCTGAACCTGAATTTGTTGCAGAGGAACGCATGTATGTCATGTTGGGTACCCCGTTGATGGCTTCTTCAATGGGTAGCAGCACGGCCCCGGCAACGGTCTCGGCATTGGCCCCCGGGTAGGACGTGGAAACCGTCACGCTGGGCGGGGCGATCTCAGGAAAGCGGGTGATTGGCAGCTGCCACATGGATACCAACCCCAGGATGACCAGCAGGGTCGACACCACGGTGGCTAATACGGGTCTATTAATGAAAGTTTTGAGCATAATATTGTTGTACGGCGGCGATGGCCCGGCCGGACAGCGCCCCGGGCCGTTGGCAAACGCCACAGTTAATGGATATAAAAAATCTGGTTATTTACCTGAGGCGGGCACATTAAGGGGTTTGATTTCCATTCCGTCTGACAGCTTGTCAAGGCCAGACAGGACAATGCGGTCACCTGGGTTGACACCGCCTTTGACGATGTATTGATCCCCGCTTTTACCGCTTACTTCAATGGGTTGTTGTTTTACCTTATTGTCAGCGGTGAGCGTATATACAAAGATTTTGTCCTGCAGTTCCGTAGTGGCCACCTGGGGAACAGTAAGTGCCCCGGGTTCAAACTCTTCCATTTTCAGGGTGCCCGTGTTCCCTGAGCGGAGCACGGTGTCTTTATTGGGGAACGTGGCCCGCAGGCTGATGGCACCGGTAGTGCGGTTCACCTGTCCATTGACGGCGTCGATGACGCCCTTTTCAGGATATACGGCGCCATCTGCCATAACCAGCGACACATTGGGCAGTATAGCGGTTTCAGACAGGGAATCCTGCTCGCTGTACTTCTTGCGGAAATAAAGAAAATCCGATTCGCTCATAGCGAAGTAAACGTACACCTCGCTGATATCAGAGAGCTCAGTCAATGGATCACTTTTGCCTACCAGGTTACCGATCCGTTTGGGAATACGGCCGATAAATCCACTCACGGGCGCTTTGATGGTGGTAAATTCTAAGTTAATCCGTGCGCTCGCCACGGCTGCGGACGCCTGGGCAAGCGAAGCTTTGGCCACGTCGTACTCGGACATCGCTGTCCGCAGGCGGACGTCTGAAATGACGTCATTCTCTACCAAAGGCTTGAGCCGATCTACTTCCAGCTTGGCGTTTTCGAGCTTGGCCTTCTCTACGTTTTCATTGGCGAGCGCGTTGTTGAGCTGCTCTTGGTAGGGTTGGGGATTGATTTTAAAAAGCTTTTGCCCTTCCTTTACAAATGCGCCTTCATCTACATAGATCTCTTCTAGGATGCCCTCAACCTGTGGACGTATCTCCACATTGACTTTGCCTTCAATGGTGCCGAGATAGTCCTTTACGGTGGCGGCCGTGGTGGTGTCAATGCGCTGTACGGGCAAGGCAATGGCATTTACCTGATCCGTGCTGGTTTTTGATGAACCGGTGGAACAGCTGAAGAGGAAAAAGAGCGAAAAGGCAGATAAAATGATGATTATTAGTGTTTTGGCGTTCAATCTGATGGATGTGTTCATACTATTGTTATTTTTACGGTCTACGCACTTACGTTACGTTCTTCATACCAGATATGCTGAAGGTTCGGATCGCATATTCGTAGTTATTATCTTCATAGAACATGCCAAACGTAAAAAAACATTTGTCTGGGGTAGCTGTTATGACTCCAGATGGAATTGGTCTATAACGTTTACAGAAAGCGAAGCCCGATTATTGCCGTAGCGCTCCATGATGGGCATCTGCTGGCGCCGGCGTTGCGGGACTATATGCAACTGGACGAGCATGAACGCTTCCGCGAAGAGGACCCTTATACGGCTTATCTGGCCGACCTGCCGGTAAACCGCGTGATTGTGGAGACCTCCAGGTTCCAGACGGACCTGAACAGGAGACGGGAACATGCCATCTACCGGACCCCGGAGGAAGCCTGGGGGCTTGATGTCTGGAATCCACCGCTGCCTGAGATCCTTATCAATCAGATGCTGGAAGGGTATGACCGTTTTTATGCAGATATGGCCAAGCTGATCGAATGGACCATTTTGGCGTTTGGCAGGTTTGCGGTGCTGGATATCCACAGCTACAATCACCGGCGCAGCAGCCCCTATGAAGAGGACCCGGTCTGCGAATGCCCGGAAATCAATGTGGGAACCGCACATAATCACGCGAAGTGGAAGATATGCGGGCAACGCTTGGTCCGCTACCTGTCGCATAACACCATTTTGGGAAGTTTCCCGGATGTGCGGGAAAATGTTAAATTCGGGAGCGGCGGATTCCCGGAATGGGTGAGCCGGAATTTCGGGGAATATGGTTGCGTCTTTTCTCTGGAATTTAAAAAGACGTTCATGGATGAATGGACGGGAAGGGTGGACATAGAACACCTGAAGGCTATCCGGTCAGTCCTGGAGGGAAGCATACCATTCTTGTTGGATACGCTGGATATGCGGTCTAAACCGGTGTATCCCGGATAACAATGAAGTTCTGCCAAGATGAAAAAATACACCAACCGTATTCTGGACAAACTGGAGAAGGACCGTCCTGTGCATGTCTCATTGCCGGGTGGAGGTGAGCTGCATATGGAACGGCCTGTGCCGTACTTGCTGGTATACCGCATTCCACGGCACGGTTCGGACACCTTCACACCTGCACTGGGCAACACGCAGTCGGCCTACCTGACGGCGCCGGACTCAGAGGAGTTTCCGATTGCACCGGTGGTGCGGTCAATCGCCAGCGCTATGGCAGACAAGTTCGGCGGCTTTATGTTGCTGGAGGTCTGGCTTTCCGCCGAACAGGAAGCGCCACCGTTCATGATTCATATCAGCCAGAAAAGTGGATTGCCTGTTGCGGAAAAAATGCAGGCGGAGTTACAGCGTATGCAGCTGTACCAGATCCAGTCTCCGGTGGTGGGGCTTGAAAAGGGTAAACGTATACCCGCACCCACATATTTTCATCCGCTGTTCGATGCTGAGGAAGCACGGAAAAGCGAGATTGTGGTAATCGGCCTGGAAATCGTGCCGATTTATATGAATGAGCAGACCGGGAGTCCGTATCCGCTACTGCTGAGGGAATTGCGCGAACGTTTCGGGAAGGCACTACGGAAGAGTTTTTTTGAGTTTGTGAGGATGAAGACATCTTACAGTGTAGCGCACTTTGAAATGCTCGGCACCACTGAACTGCACGACCTGGTCTGGGATATCGATGAGAAACTGGCGGAATACAGCAACCAGTTCGACTTCCTGCTGCTGGTCACGCCCATCAATGCGCAGGAAGCCTGGCAGCAGTTTTCAAAGCACAAGTTTAGAAAGAACCCGGTGTTCCACTACCGGCCTATGCCGATAGATCCTGAACTGATCAAACGGAAACTTTACAACCTGCCGATAGAAGATATTGCCGATCCAACCATTGCTTACCTGTTCCGCGACAAACGGAAGGAGGTGGACCGTATGCTCAATATGCTAAGCGAACGGGACAAGCCGGATTTCCTCTATACCAGCCAGCAACTGTACGGGATCATCGATGACACGCTGCTGGAAACGGCACGTGCTATACTGGTCGCCTCAACGCCTCAGCGACCACCTTCCGCCAACGAAATGCTTGACGCCCGCGCTTTTGCGGAATTGGCGAAAAAAGAGCTGCAATACCTTAAGGCGCAATACGACCCGGTATCTACGGCGGTTCGCGTGCGGGATGATGTGGAAGGGGTATTGGTGTCCCGGGGGACGCTTAACATAGGCAGCCGCTATACGATTTCAAAACACCGGGCGTTCGCTTTGCTTCAACATGAAGTGGGTACGCACGTGGCTACTTATTATAACGGAATGGCGCAGCCGTTCAAACTATTCTATGTGGGAGTGCCGGGTTATGAGCAGCTTCAGGAGGGGCTGGCTGTGCTGAGTGAATACATGACGGGAGGTCTGACTAACCAACGCATGCGTACGCTTGCGGCGCGGGTGGTGGCCGTCCAGCACATGGTATCCGGCAGTTCATTTGTCGACACGTTTGACCTGCTGACTGAAAAATATGGATTCAAGCCTGATACGGCATTTTACATTACCATGCGCGTTTATCGGGGAGGCGGACTGACCAAGGATGCTGTGTACCTTAAAGGGCTGCTCAATGTCATCGAGTATATCAAACAGGGCAAGGATATTTCACGGCTTTTGGTCGGCAAAATCCGCCAGGACTACCTGCCCATCATTGAGGAACTGATGCATAGACGACTGTTGAAGCCGTTACCGTTGAGGCCTAAATACCTGGAATCTCCATATCTCTCCAAGATTGACACGATCAGACAGGGCGGGAGCGTGTTTAAAATGATTGAGTAAAACAACGAAAATATATGACCATTACATTTGTCGTCAACCAAGTACGTAAAGAGGTGGCCGGGTATACCACTACGGCCCTGGCATTGGAAGCACATAGGCGCGGCCACACGGTGTATTACACAGGCGTGGGTGACCTGGTTTACCTGCCAGACGGAAATTTGGGAGCACACTGCCGTAAGGTGCCGGACCGTGAATTCCGTTCACGGCATACGTTGCTTGAGGCCATAGTGGCCGAAGAGAAACAGCTCGTGCATTCTGACAGCTGGGATGTGCTCTGGCTGCGGAACGATCCCGCCGCCGACATGGAGCGGCGCCCCTGGGCGCAGGATGCTGGCATGCTGTTCGGACAGCTGGCCACTCACCATGGAATCTTGGTATTGAACAATCCGGATGGACTGATCAAAGCATCAAACAAGATGTATCTGCAGTATTTCCCCGAATCGGTGCGCCCCCAGACGGTCATTACCCGGAATATGGCCGATGTTGAGGCGTTTTACCGGGACCAGCAACATCGTATAATTCTTAAGCCCCTGAAGGGATCGGGCGGTAAGAACGTATTCCTGATCGACAAAAAGGACGACAAGAACCGCAAACAGATCGTTGAGGCGATATGCCGGGACGGCTTTGCCATAGCCCAGGAGTATCTCCCAGCTGCCAAAAAAGGTGATATCCGGCTGTTTCTTATGGACGGTGAACCGTTGACAGTGGAAAAAAAGGTAGCGGCCATCCAACGGGTGCAGCAGGCCGGAGAGATCCGAAGCAATATTCACCAGGGTGGTACGGCAAAACCGGCAAAGATGACCGAGACCATACGGAAGATCACCGAGGCCGTAGGCCCCTTATTGAAGGAAGACGGGATGTTTCTGGTGGGACTGGATATTGTTGGTGATAAACTAATGGAAATCAACGTATTTAGTCCAGGAGGACTTATTCATGCCAGCGAATTCCATAAGGTAGATTTCATGGACGAGGTCATCTCAGCCGTGGAAAGGAAAGTGGATAAAAACAAACGGAAACAGTGAATGAAGCGTTCCAGTTAGTTGCCCAATGGTATTGGGTACCCCTGTTACTGATTTATCTGGCGATCATTACTACCATTCTGATTGAAAACCGGAATCCGGCCAAAACGATCGCCTGGATCATGGTTATTGTGTTCCTTCCAGTGGTGGGGATCATGGTCTATTACCTGTTCGGGCAGAAATTCAAGAAGATCAAAGTCTTCAGAATCCAGAACCGGGAAAGACATGTCCGCCTCCTCCGGATATGGGACCGGCTTACGCCTATTATGGACGCCAATTTGCTGGTGCTGGAGCAAACGATCGGACCGTTGAGCCGGGTTTTTACATTCCTGAAAAATCAGCGTATCGCACCCCCATCGCTGCATAATGAGGTGCGGCTGCTGATAAACGGGGAACGGAAATTTGCGGCCCTTATGGAGGCGATCCGGAATGCGCGGCACCATGTTCACCTGGAGTACTATATTTTTGAACTGGATCACATCGGCAACCAGCTGATCGCATTACTCGAGGAGAAGGTGCGGACGGGTGTGGAAGTACGAATAATTGTAGACGCCTTTGGATCGCCCGACTTCAAGCGGCAACGGAGGAGGCTGGCTAGGACGGGCATCCAGTTGGTGCTCTTCATGCCGGTCACGTTTTCGTCATTGGCCAACAGCAATTACCGTAATCACCGCAAGATAGCCATCATTGACGGGCACACTGCGTTCGTGGGGGGTATCAACATCAGCGACCGTTATATCAACGATGGCACACGCACATTGTATTGGCGGGATACTGCCGTACGGATTGTGGGGGAGGCGGTGAATGTGCTTCAGGCCCAGTTTTGGCTGAACTGGCACCTGGAGGAAGGTGCCTCCTACGAGTTGACAGATGGATATTTCTACCGCGCTCCTGCACTTCCGCAGGGGGCAGCAGTAACTTTTGCATTCAGCGATCCCGGCTCCTTGGCCCCGTTCAATATGGAGGCCATGTTGCTTGGGATCGCCGAAGCGCAGGAATCTATTCTGCTGTGTACGCCATATTTCATTCCCAGTGATGAGCTGAGCACGGCATTGCAGGTGGCCGCTGCGTCTGGGGTAAAGGTGGAACTGATGCTGCCCGCGCAATCGGATTCTTATATCGTACATCATGCTTCTTTTTCTTTTCTGAAACCGCTGCTTCAACGTGGCATCTCCGTATACCTCTACGAAAAAGGTTTTTTCCACGCCAAGACCATATGCGTAGACGGTAAGCTGGCATACGTGGGGACGGTCAATCTGGACATCCGCAGTTTCTACATCAATTTTGAGGTGAGCGCCGCCATCAGTGATCCGCAGCTGTGCCTGGAACTGCAGGAGCAGTTTGAAAGGGATAAAACGCACAGTACCCTGCTCACCCTTGAGGGATGGTTTGCCCGACCGCGTTGGAAGCGGGGCGTGGATTCAGTATGCAGGCTGCTTGCACCCTTGTTGTAGGGCTGGAAATGTTAAAATTGAGGGTGGCTTTGGCATAAGCAATCAAAAAAGAATATCTTAGCCCCTGATTGATTCTAAACGTGATGGGAATGAACCGTATCGTAAAACGACTTTGTTATCTGCTTTTTATTTTATTTCAGTCCATATTTTCATTTGCCCAACAAGATACCGTCAGCATCAATACCGTTGTTGAGAAGACGCAGAAATTGCTGCAGGCTTACCCTGTTGAAAAGGTGCACCTGCATTTTGATAAACCGTATTATGCGGTGGGTGACACGCTTTGGTTCAAGGCCTATCTCACAAGCAATATGTATGACTACGACCTGAGCAAGATTGTGTATGTGGAGGTGATGAACGGACGTGACTCCCTGATGCAGACACTCCGGATCCCGTTGAAGGACAATGTCGGGGAAGGCCATCTTGTGTTTGATCAGGAGTGGTATACTCAGGGTAACTACCGGTTCCGGGCTTATACAAAGTGGATGGTTAATTTCGATCCGGGTTATTTTTTCAATAAGATTGTGCCGGTGGGCGACGTACTGAACAACAATCTCCACCATACGATTACCTTTAACGACGAAAGTAAGGGCAATAATGCCCGTACGAAGGCCGTGATCCAGTTCAAGGACCGCGAGGGGAAGCCATTGGCTAACCGGAAGCTGACGTGGACTGCAGCGGCCGGATGGGAGCCTATTGACGACGGAAAGGGTTCAACCGATGCGGTGGGTAACGTGATTATCAATATTAACGGCAAGGACCGGGAACTGCTGAAAAAAGGCAGCCTGCATGTTTCATTGGAAGGCCAGGGGAGTAACGCCCCAATGATCGGAACATTCTCTCTGCGTTCGGCACTATGGGATGCCGACGTGCAGTTTTTTCCGGAAGGAGGCGACTTGATTGCGGGGCTGGCCAAAAAGGTGGCATTTAAGGCAATAGGGAGCGACGGCCGTGGACTGGCCGTAAAAGGTACGGTAGTGGACCGGAAGAACCAGGAGGTGGCTTCCATTGCCGACATCCATAAAGGAATGGGTTGGTTTACGTTTATTCCTGAGGCGGGAAATGCCTATACCGCAAATATAACGTTTGAGAACGGGGAAACCCGGAGTTATCCACTGCCCGCGGTAGTGGATCAGGGAATCAATGTAACGGTACTTAAGACGGATACCGCACAATTGCAACTAGCGATCTTAGCCAATGCTGCGTATTTCAATGCGCACAAAGGCGATGCCTTTTACCTTATTGCGCAAAGCAATGGCATTCTGTGCTACGCCGCCCAAGCCACGCTGCGCAATGAATCCATACTGGTTAACCTGCCGAATGAGCGATTCCCCACGGGTGTTGCGCAATTGACGCTGTTTACGGCCGACGCCAAGCCGATCAGCGAACGTCTGGTGTTTGTGGAAAACATAAAGCCACTGTCCCTGCAATTGAGCAGCGACAAGCACGAATATGTGGCAAAAGAACCGGTTAAACTGGCACTCCGGGCCGATAACAATGGTACACCGGCTAAAGGCCATTATTCCGTAGCGGTCGTAGACGAAACCAAGGTGCCTTATGATGAAAATAAGGAAATCACCATTTTGAGTAATCTGTTACTTACCTCAGATCTGAAGGGATATGTAGAGGATCCGAACTATTACTTTAACCAACCCGATGAAAAGAAGCGGGAGGCGCTGGATGCACTGCTGATGACGCAGGGATATCGCCGCTTTTCCTATGCGGAGATCATGGCTGACCGCTATCCGCAGGTGCATTTTCTGCCTGAACAGGGTATTGAGATATCTGGCGTACTCCGGCTCAATACGGGTCGGCCGGTGGCCAATGGGGGGCTGCTTCTGTCCATTCCGGATATGAACATCAAGAAAGACACGTACACTGATCCAAGCGGTCGCTTCGTCTTCAAGGATCTGGTGTTTACCGATTCTTCACGGGTAACGATCAATGCCCGTGGCAACGACAATTACCGCAATATGGTAATCAATGTGAATCCAACAGAGTTCCCCGGCATAGACACTACCCAATACCGTGCGAACGACGTGCTCAACATTGATGAGTCGTTGTCGGCCTACTTGAATAACAGCCGGAATGAGTACCGTACCTCTATTATGCTGGAGGAAGTGGAGGTTACAGCTTCCAAAGGGCCCACGTTTTCCCATAAAGACTACCCGGCTATCTCCGGACTGGGGATGGCGGACCACCAGATTACCGGCGACCGCCTGAAAGGCTGTAACAACCTGATCATGTGCCTGCAAACGGCGCTGACGGGAGTTACTTATGACGCACAGACGCAACTTTTCTACATCACGCGGGACTATAACTCAGGGGGAAGAATTCCCGTGCAGTTCTTCGTGAACGGAATGGCGATGGACGTTCCGTCCCTGAATGGCATCATGCCAGCCGAAGTGGAAGGGATTGAGATTTTCCTCCGGGATGAGTTGGGCACGGTGAGCCGCATGTACCAGAACAATGGGGTGGTGTCCATCTATACGACCAAGAAGCAGGAAAAAGGTCCTCGCATGTCGCTCAGCCAGATTGAGTCCATGCTGCCCAAAAGTAATGTGGTGGATCTGACGCCGCTTGGATATATCAAAGCGCGTAAGTTTTATGTGCCTAAGTATGACACGCCAGAGCGCCGTGCGGTCAATGATATCCGGACAACTGTTTATTGGAATCCGGAGGTGACCACAGGTGAAGACGGTCAGGCGGAACTGACGTTTTATAACGCTGATGGAAAGGGCAGCTACCGGGTAGTCGTAGAAGGTGTGGATGCCCAGGGTAACATCGGCCGGAGCGTCTACCGCTATTCCGTCAAATAGGCACAGGGACTAGTCTATGGGCTCGTCCTCAACTTCTTCTTCGATCAGGCGGACCTTGACAGCATATGAGGATGGCCACACACCACGGCCGTACCGACGGGCATACACTTTGGTGAATTCAGCACCGAAATACAGGATGGCCGCTGAATAGTAGATCCAGAGCAGCAGGATGATGATGGCCCCGGCAGCGCCGTAGGCTGAGGCCGGGGCGCTGTAAAGCATATAAAGAGCAATCAGGTACCGGCCCAGCATAAACAGTGCGGCGGTAAACACTGCTCCCCACACCACGTCTCTGAAGCGCATCCGGGCATCTGGCAGAAACCTGAAAATGAATCCGAAGAGACAGGTGATCACCAAAAAGGTAAGCCCCAGATTGACCCATTGGACGACATAGACCGAAATCTCGGGGAAATATCGTGCGAATTCCGAACTGAGGGCCAGAATGATGCCGTTTGCGATAAGCGACGCAATGAGCAGGAAGCCAAGCCCGAGAACCATGGAAAAGGAAATGGCACGGTTAAGCAGCATTTTCAGCCAGCCTTTTTTGGGCTTGGGGCGTACCCCCCAGATGCGGTTGAGTGAATCCTGGATCTCCATGAAGATGGTGGTGGAACCAATGATCAGCGTGCCGATACCGATAGCTATGCCCAGGCCCGACTTATTCGACAGGCTGATGTTCCGGATGATCTGCTGGAGCTGGGCGGCTGTATCCGGTCCGAACAGGTCGGTGAATTCCTGAAAGACCTCGGTTTGGGCATCCTGCCCGCCGGCCAGTATCTCTCCGTAGATGAACCCGACGACCCAAATAACGATCAATAGCAAGGGAGCAATGGAAAAGATGGTGTAATAAGCCAGCGAGGCGCCCATTTTCATGGCGCTATCTTTGGAAAACTCAGAGAAGGTGTCACCGAGCAGCGAGAAAACTTCTTTGAAGAACGATTTTTTTAGCAGCTTCATGATGGTCTCCCTATTCCTGATATCACCCTATTCGTGATATGGCCCTATTCCTGATATATGCGTTCAATTTCCTTTTCAAAATGCTGGTTGATCACCTTTCGCTTCAGGCTCAGTTTCGGTGTCAGCTCCCCGCCGTCTATGGTCCATTCCTTGGGAAGCAGGGTGAATTTCTTAACCTTCTCCCACTGGCCGAAACCGGCGTTGAGGCGATCGAGCTCCCGCTGGTATTTATCCAGTACCTCGCTGCGCCGGACCAGTTCTTCTCTGGACTGTACGGGAATTCCCTTGAGTCTGCACCAATTTTCCAGTACATCGAATGCCGGTACAATGAGCGCAGCAGGGAACTTGCGGTTTTCACCGATGACCATTACCTGTGCGATAAACGTGGATTCCATATATTTGTTTTCTAAGGCCTGAGGTGCTACGTATTTCCCTCCCGCGGTCTTGAACATTTCCTTCTTGCGGTCTGTTATGCGCAGGAATCCCTCCTCATCCAGCTCGCCGATATCACCGGTATGGAAGTATCCGTCACGGTCAATGGCTTCTGCCGTGGCTTCATCATTCTTGTAATAGCCTGAGAAGATGCTGGGACCTTTACAAAGGATCTCTCCGTCAGCGGCAATTTTGAGGTCTACGCTTTTGAGTACCTGGCCCACGGTTCCGAATTTGACACCTCCTTTTTCCAGGCTGTTAACGGCTATCACCGGTGATGTCTCCGTCAGGCCGTACCCTTCCAATACGGGGATGCCCGCTGCCCAGAAAACCCGGGCCAGGCGGGGTTGCAGGGCTGCGCCACCTGATACGATAAGCTTGATGTTGCCGCCAAGTGCGGATTGCCACTTGCTGAATACAAGCTTACGGGCAATTTTCAGTTTGAAGTTGAACCAGGCACTGTTTTTTTCCGGTTCGTTGTTGGTTAATCCGAGCCCCAGCGCCCAAAAGAAAATCTGCTTTTTCAGTCCCCTCAGTTCTTTTCCTTTGGCGACGATCCGGTCGTAAACCTTTTCCAGTACACGGGGGACGGTGGTGAACCCATCTGGCTTGACGTCGTTGATGTCTGCCACAATGGTGTCCAGACTTTCGGCGTAATGGATCTCCACGCCTTTGGCAAAATAAAGGTATACGACCATGCGCTCGAAGATGTGGCAGAGGGGGAGAAAACTCAGCGCTTTTTTGAAGTAGTCGGGCAGTAGGTGATAGCAGTCGTAGACGTTCGTCAGCACGTTGCGGTGGGATAGGTGGACGCCTTTTGGTTTGCCGGTAGTACCGGAAGTATAAAGTAGGGTAAGCAGATCGTCCGGGTTGACCGCATCACGGTAGGGGACAAGGTCTGTGTCCAGGCTGTTACCTGTGTCGACCAGTTCCCGCCACGAAGGCACGCCGCCTACAGGGTCCAGCGCGTAGATGGGAACTTCCAGATTGCTGGCCTGCATAGCGGCCTGCAGTTTTCCATGCAACTCCGTGTTACTGACGAAGATTAGCTTCACATCTGCGTCGCTGAGGATAAAGGTAAGATCATGCTCAGACAGTGTGGGATACAACGGTACCACCGCGGCGCCGAGCTGATTGATGCCGAAGTCGCAGAAATTCCATTCCGGCCGGTTGGGTGACATTAAGGCGATTTTATCACCTTTTGTGATTCCCTTGGCCAACAAACCCTTGCTCAGCGCATTGACAATGGTCAGGAATTCTTCAGTGGAATAGTTTGTCCATTTGCCGTTTGCTTTGCCGGCCACCATCAGCGGTTTAGCGTGGTGAGCCTCGTAGGATGCCAGTAAGTCAAAAATACGGGTCGGGGCAGCCATAAATAAATGTCATTTGGTTTATAGCTTAAAGATAGTAATTATTTGGCCGTTTCATGACTTTCTCGTGTCTTTTTTCTGCTGTAGCCAATTTTGTGATATAGCTCCACGTGCCACGTTATCGGTACGCTACGCCCGTCCCGAGGCGCGAGACGGCGATGTGGTTTTGTTAAATATATGACACTGTAACGGAACCTTGTCACCTTGGCATCAGTTTTGCGCAGGCAGCGGCATGGAAAGAAAACTTATCGCCTTATTCATTGGCTTAATCTTTACGGGAATAACCTATCAGCGTGCCACAGCTCAGGAAAGTACCTACACGCGGGCGATAGGTGGACGTTTCGGCGTCGCAAACGGGATTACTTATAAGCATTTTCTCACCGACCGGCACGCTATAGACGGGATATTGAACTTTCAGGGGAACAGAAGCTTTACCATTGTCAAATTGTTGGGGTTGTATGAGATACACCAGCCGGTCAACTTTGTTAATGTTGAAGGATTACAGTGGTACTATGGTTTCGGTGGCGGCCTGGGACACTACCGGTACAAGGATACCGATGAAAGTGGCCTGGCCTGGAGTTTCGACGGCGTGATCGGGCTGGATTACAAGATTCCGGAAGCGCCTATCAACCTGGCGCTGGACTGGAAACCGACCATGGAACTGACACCCGAAGCGGGCGTCAGATTCGATGGCATCGGTTTATCTATCCGGTTTGTTTTTTAAAGCGCCGGAGCCGCTAAAGCGACAACCAGATTTTTCCCAAACGCTCTTGTTCAGCTGTAGGGTTCTGAAGGGGTATGATGGCAAACGCGCCTTTTGGATCGCTGCGAAGGGTGATGCTCAGTTCCCGGATTTTCCCGTCACGTGCTACGAGTACCTGCAGTTGATCGCCTACAGCTGCTGACTGCAGCACGCGGCTCAGCTCTTTGCCTGCGGCATCAAGCCGCTCACCGTTAACGGCGATAAGTTCATCCCTGACATTAATGCCGCCTTCCCACGCACCGCTGCCCCTGCTGACCGCTGTCACGATGATCTTTCCGTCATTAACTGAAGTGGCGATGCCAAGATCAGGCTGTTCCCTGCCTTCGTTATAGTCGACCAGTTCGTAACCGACTGCATTGAGGTACCGGTTGTAGTTGAGCGGCTCTACGGTGTGCGCTGCGCGGAAGATGTCTGCTACCGATACGCCTGCGATTTCTTCAATCAATTGCTGGAGTTCATGCTCTTCAAACCCACGCTTTTTCCTGACATAGAATTCTTCATAAGCGGCTTTCAGTACATCATCAAGTCGTTTTTCCCCCTGTGTTGCGGTCAGGATCTGCAAATCCAGCATCATGGCCAGCAGGGCGCCTTTATTGTAATAGGAAACGCTGGTGTTGGCGGAGTTTTCATCTGGACGGTAATATTTGATCCAGGCATCAAAGCTGGATAGTGCCACAGGCTGTACCTTACTACCCGAGCGGTTTTCAACGGTACTGACGTCGCTGGCAAGTGCCTGGAGATATGATGTTTCGTTGAAAAAGCCGCAACGCCTGAGGATGAGGTTGTCAAAATAGGCGGTGAAGCCCTCCATAATCCATAACGCCGTGGTATAATTTTCGGCATCGTAATTAAAAGGACCCAGTTCAATGGGGCGTAGTCTTTTGACGTGCCACAAATGGAAATATTCATGGGCGACCAGGCCAAGGAAGCCGACATAGGAACGTTCATTCTGGTAACCGTTGCGGGTGGCACCCAATACGGTTGAATTGAGGTGTTCAAGGCCGCCGCCACCTGACTGATAGTTGTGTACGATGAATACGTAACGTTTATTAGGGTTTACACCAAAAATATCGGTGGCCTCTTCGACGATGGTGGCGCAATCCCGCTTCAGCCGTTCACGGTCATAGTTGCCGCCACCGACCATGGCGATCTCATGCAATACACCTGCCGCTTCAAAGGTGAAAACGTCCTGGTTGCCCACTTCGATGGGCGAATCGAACAGGATGTCGAAATCAGGGGCGTAGTAGGTAAACGGCTGTTCTTTGATCGGCTCCAGGCCTGTCGAAACTTTTGACCAGGAAGGATGCGGCACAATGGTCACCTGTGCCGGATGGTTGATCATACCATCAACGTACATGAAGGTGGCGGCAGGAGAGAGAAATGCGTGCGAATCATCAATGAAATTGGTGCGCACGGAAACCTCAAAGCCGTAAATACGGTAATTCACGACAATATGGTCTTTTTTGCTCGAAGTGATCCGCCAGGTGTTCTTGCTGATCTTTTGGACGGGCATGTGTCCTCCGGTTTCATCACAGGCTTCAAAACTTTCAACATGCCGGGAAAACTCGCGCACCAGATAGGAGCCCGGTGTCCAAACGGGCATTTTTACGTCAATATAGTCTTTCCGGAGGTCGGAAATCTCCATTTTAATCTCGGCATAATGCGCCTGCGGCTCCTTGAAGGATACCTGGAACGCAATCCGGGGGGTAGCAGCAAAAGTTGAAGTGCTGAGCGTGGCCATAAGGATAAATAGTTTGGTACGGATTGTTTTCATGATTACTCGAAATTGGGAACATGCAAAAGTATAAGTATCAGCTGAAGCGGCAAAGAATATCCTAATATTAAATCGCGGCTGTAAAAAATGTGATACAGCTATAAAATAGTCAATGTTTAAAGTAGTTTTGGCGAACAAATAGATGTATATTTATGTCTGTTTGAGGTGGGAGAATACCAATGAAACCTGCTGCTCAGATACTAAAATGAAAAAAAAGTACATATATATAGCGGTCGCTATCGTTGCGGTCGCATTTGTTAGTTACCGTCTGACCCGCGATGACAATCCTAAGGTGGCCGCGCCGGAACCCAGCGGCGGGAGCAGCCCCATGGAGGTCAATGCTGTGGTCGTGACGCCCCGTCAGTTCTCAAATATCATCACCTTGTCGGGTTCCATAGAACCCAATGAACAGGTACAGATACGAAGCGAAGTATCCGGCATTGTGCGCAACCTGGCCTTCCAGGAAGGAACGATGGTCAGCAAGGGCCAGTTGCTGCTACGGATCGACGATTCGGAATTGCAGGCTCAGCTGATCCAGGCTCAGGCACGGGAAAAACTGGCGGAAGAAAATGAAAACCGGGCACGCCTACTGCTGGAAAAGGAAGCCATCAGCCAGCAGGAGTATGACGTGGCGCATGCGGACTACGAAACCGCCAAGGCCCAGACCGTACTTATCAAAGCGCAGATTGCGAAAACCACGGTGAACGCTCCGTTCAGTGGCAAGATTGGCCTGCGATCGGTTTCCGAAGGGGAATACCTGACGCCCACCACGGTAGTCGCCAATCTATTGAGTATTAATCCGGTGAAGATTCTTTTTTCAGTTCCTGAGAAGTACAGTGGACAGGTTCAGGTGGGACAGGATCTGCAGTTCAACGTGAGCGGATCGGAATCCAAATATAACGCAAAAGTTTATGCCATTGAACCGGGTGTGGATGCCACTACCCGGACAATCCGTTTAAGGGCCATTGCTGAGAATCCCGACGGGCGGCTTTTCCCGGGTGCGTTTGCCCGCGTGGAACTCCCTTTGGACCGGATTGAAAATGCGGTATTGGTACCCACACAGGCGGTTGTGCCGATACAGGATGGCAAACAGGTATACCTACTGAAAAATGGTGTGGCAACGGCAACCCCTGTTGAGTCCGAGAGCCGTACCCGTACGGATGTATTGATCACCAATGGCGTGACGATCGGCGACACCGTATTGGTTTCGGGTATCATGTCTCTCAAAGACGGCATGCCGGTGCGTGTACAGGTTGTTGAACAAAATTAATCGATTGCCATGAGTCTCTCCACCATCAGTATCAAAAGGCCGGTTCTCACGATCGTGATGAACCTGATGCTTATTTTATTCGGCATCATAGGCTATACGTTTCTAGGGGTGCGTGAGTTCCCTTCAATTGATCCCCCCATCGTATCGGTGCGGACCAGTTACGCGGGGGCCAACCCGGACATCATTGAGTCCCAGATCACCGAGCCCTTGGAACGATCTATCAACCAGATCGATGGGATCCGCAATATCTCTTCATCCAGTAGCCAGGGATCAAGTCGGATCAATATTGAGTTTAACCTGAGCAAGGACCTGGAGGAGGCCGCCAATGACGTCCGCGACAAGGTGTCCCAGGCTATGCGTAGCCTGCCTCAGGATATCGATGCTCCGCCGGTGGTGTCCAAAGCTGATGCGGACTCGGAGCCGATCATTGTGATGACAGCCCAAAGTGAATCACGGTCGCCGCTTGACTTGGGTGATATCGCGGAGAACATCATCGCGCAGCGCCTGCAAACGCTGCCAGGGGTTAGTTCGGTGCAGGTTTGGGGCGAAAAGCGGTATGCGATGCGGCTATGGATCGACCCGATGAGGCTGTCCGCTTATGGACTTACGCCGCTTGATGTGCGGGATGCACTGAACCGCCAGAATGTGGAATTGCCGTCAGGCAAGATCACGGGGGAGAATACGGAGCTGGCCATAAAGACGCTCGGAAACCTTTCAAGCGAAGAGGAATTCAATAACCTGATCATCCGTTCCGAGGGAGACCGGATTATCCGGTTCGGGGATATCGGCAATGCAGTGCTTGGACCGGAAAACCTGGAAACCGAATTTCGGGAGTCGGGAGCTGTCATGGCGGCGCTCGCTATCGTGCCGCAACCGGGTACCAACTATATCGAGATCGCCGATGCATTCTACAAACGGTTCGAGCAACTGAAGAACGAAGTTCCGGCGGATATCAAAATGGAAGTGGCCATGGACAATACGTTGTTCATCAAACGTTCCGTCGCGGAAGTGGCAGAGACCATCGTAATTGCCCTGATCTTGGTGATTTTGATCATTTTTCTGTTTTTCAGGGAATGGGGTATTGCCTTCCGTCCCCTGATTGATATCCCGGTATCACTGATTGCAACCTTTTTTGTGATGTACCTATTCGGGTTTTCTATCAACGTGCTTACGCTGCTTGCCATTGTGCTAGCGACCGGACTCGTGGTGGATGACGGTATTGTGGTCACCGAGAATATTTACAAGAAAGTGGAGGAGGGAATGTCGCCGATCATGGCGGCCATCAAGGGTGCAAACGAGATTTTTTTTGCGGTAATCTCTATTTCTGTTACCCTGGCTGCGGTGTTCCTGCCGGTGATGTTCATGGAGGGATTTGTGGGACGGCTGTTCCGGGAATTCGGTGTGGTCATCGCGGCTGCGGTGTTGATTTCGGCTTTTGTCTCATTGACGCTCACCCCCATGCTGAATGCTTATCTGATGCGAAGCGGAGCAAGCCATTCATGGTTTTATACCAAAACTGAACCTTATTTCGTGAGAATGACAACGGGCTACGCCGATTCCCTGAAGAAGTTCATGCGGGCCAAATGGGTGAGCTTTCCCATTCTGGCCGTGTGTTTTGGCCTTATAGGCTGGTTTTGGGTAAATCTGAAGAAGGAAACGGCACCCTATGAGGATCGTAGTCTGCTCAGTGCCACGATCACTGCTCCGGAAGGCAGCACTTTTGAGTATATGGATCGCTTCATGCTGAAGATGATCCAATTGGTGAACGATTCGGTGCCGGAGAAGACCGTAAATATGGTGAACACGTCACCGGGATTCGGTGGGTCCGGATCAACCAACCGCGGCATGATGCGCATCGGGCTGGTACCACCGGAACAGCGGGAGCGGTCGCAGGCGGAGATTGCCGATGCATTGACCAGACAAACCAGGCAGTTTACCGAAGCGCGGACGTTCGTTTCGCAGCAACCGACGATATCAGTGAACCGCCGGGGTGGTATGCCCATCCAGTATATTATCCAGGCTCCCAATTTTGAAAAGCTGGAAGAAAAAATACCGGAATTCATGGAGCGTGCTACGGCTGATCCCACGTTTGTCAACGTGGACGTGGACCTGAAATTTAACAGGCCGGAGCTGAATATCACCATTGACCGTGATAAGGCACAGAGCTTGGGCGTATCGGTGCTGGACGTAGCGCAGACCCTGCAGCTTTCCCTGAGCGGTCAGCGGTTCGCTTATTTTCTTATGAATGGCCGCCAGTACCAGGTTATCGGCCAGTTTTCTAATCAAGACCGGAGCTCACCCTTGGATCTGGCAACCATTTTTGTACGCAGCAGTAACGGTACGCTGGTGCAGCTGGATAACGTGGTGAGTATGGAGGAACAAAGCAGTCCACCGCAGTTGTATCACAATAACCGCTTTATGTCAGCCACGGTTTCGGCATCCTTGGCAAAGGGGCAATCAATGGAAGATGGCATAAATGCCATGGACCGCATAGCTGAACAGGTGCTTGATGACAGTTTCTCCACTGACTTGGGCGGGGAGTCGCGGGATTTCAGGGAGAGCAGCTCAAATACACTGTTTGCATTCGGGCTTGCGCTATTGCTGGTGTACCTGATTTTGGCTGCACAATTTGAAAGCTTCCTGGACCCGTTTATTATCATACTGACGGTGCCCATGGCCGTAGCCGGAGCGATGCTGTCGCTCTGGCTGACGGGGGAATCCTGGAACGTATTCAGCCAGATTGGAACGGTCATGCTGATCGGATTAGTTACCAAAAATGGTATTCTGATTGTCGAGTTTGCTAATCAACTAAAAGAACAGGGCAAACCTGTGAATGAAGCTATCCTGGAAGCTGCCGAAGCCAGACTACGTCCCATCCTAATGACCAGCCTTACGGTTGCCCTGGGTGCGCTGCCCATTGCTATGGCCTTTGGGGCGGCGGCAACAAGCCGTATCGGCATGGGTGTCGTGATTGTAGGTGGCACGCTGTTTTCCCTGATCCTGACCCTTTATATCATCCCGGCGGTATATGGGATGTGGTCAAGGAAACACAAACCGAACCGCGAACTTGAAGAGGCTAAGCGTATAGAGGAAGAAGTGCTGGCCGGTGTGCATTAATCTATGAAGAGACTGATTTATTTGCTGTTGCTGTTGAATCCCTTTAGTGGGATGTCACAAGCGGAACTTACACTGGAAGAGGCTGTCGCCGTTGCGTTGGAGAATAATTATGATATCCGGCTGGTATCAAAGGATGTGGCCATCGCCGCAAACAATGTGAACATCGGCAATGCGGGCATGCTGCCCACCATCAGTGCCGACGTTTCTGCGGCCGCCGGAATCCAGAACACTGCCCAGACGCTGCTGTCCGGGGAGGAGCGGGAGGTGCGCGGCAATAATACCCGCAATACCGCATACGGCGCAAGTCTGGACTGGACAATTTTTGATGGCTTGCAGATGTTTACGCGTTATGAGCAGCTCAAGGAATTGAAAGCCCTGGGGGAGGCCAACATGAAAGCGACGATCCTGGCTACTGTTTTTGATGTGGTGAGCAGCTACTTTGATCTGGTCCAGCAGAAACAGCTGATCAAGGCAACGCAGACGGCATTGGAGCTGTCGGGCTTTCGTTATCAAACAGCACAAAACCGGTATCAGATCGGTCAGGCGTCCAAACTGGAGGTCCTGACTGCCAGTGTGGACCTAAACACCGACACGACCAATCTGCTGCGTCAGCGCGACCTGTACCGCAGCACGAAGATCCGCCTGAACGAATTGCTGGCGAGGGACGTAAATACGGAGTTCGAGGTTGCTGACACCATCATCATAGCGTCGGACCTGAACTATGAGAGGCTGTCTCAGCAGGCCAAGGCGTTGAATCCTACATTGCAGGCTGCTATAGTAAACCACCGTGTGAGCCAGTTGGAACTGAAACGGGTCAAGGGGGAACGCTACCCTGTGGTAAGCGTATCTTCAGCCTATACGCGGAGCCAGTCCAGCACTCAACTGGGCTTCTCGACCCGGTCTAAAAGCAATGGTTTCAATTATGGCATTGCCGCGTCAATGAATATCTTCAACGGATTTCTGCAGCGGCGGAACGAGGAGAATGCTGAGTTCGCCATGGAGGCAGCAGAAATTGAAGTCGAACGGGTGAGCCAGAACATAGCGGCTCAGTTGGCAGCTGCGTATCAGACGTACTTGATGAATCTGGACTTGGTGCGGCTGGAGGAACGGAACCGGGACATCGCCCGGGAAAATCTGGATATTACACTGGAAAAATTCAAGCTGGGGAGCATTGCGCCCTTGGAGTTCCGTGAGGCACAGCGTAATTTCGTGGATGCCAGCGCCCGGTACAGCACAGCCCAGTACCAGGCCAAACTGGCGGAAATCACGCTGAACCAGATTGCGGGTACGCTTAAGACAAATTAGTTCCGTGCTGGAATTTCCGGGTTTTTTCCTACATTTGATATCCCAAATGTACTAACGGAAAGAAAAACAGGAAGATTCGATGATATTGGTAGCCGATAGCGGGTCGTCTCAGTCGGACTGGATGCTGGCATTGCCAGACTCCGGGTCGCTGGCATTTACGACCAAGGGACTGAACCCGTTTTTTGTGAATGAGAAGGACATAGCAAAGATTATCCAGCACGCAGAGGAAATCCAACCATATGCGGAACGCGTCAGCGAGGTGTATTTTTTTGGCTCAGGCTGTTCGAGCCCGGACCGTCGCGAAATGGTATCCAATGCCTTATCAGGGCTGTTTTCTAACGCTTTTATATCCGTGGAAACGGATTTAGTGGGGGCCGCATATGCAACCTGCGGCAACCGGAAAGGGTACATTGCCACCTTGGGCACGGGCTCTGATATTAGCTTCTTTGACGGGCACGAGGTACAGCCTACGCGGCAGGGAATGGGCTATGTGCTGGGGGATGAGGGGTCCGGGGTCTGGTTCGGAAAGCGGCTGGTAACGCAATTCCTTTACGGAAGTATGCCGGCCGATCTGGCGAACGAATTTAAGGCCCGGTACCGGATCAACAAGGAAATTGTTATCAAGAACGTTTACCAGCGCGCAACACCGAATGCTTACCTGGCATCGTTTGCACCTTTCCTGAATGAACACCTTGCCCACCCGTATGTAGACGAGTTGATCCGAACGGGTTTCAAGGAGTTTTTCAAGACAAATATCAGGCTGTTCCCTGACTATAGGGAGTATGTGTGCCATTTTGTGGGGTCGATCGCGTTTTACTTTGAAGCCCAGTTGCGGGAGGTTATGGAACAGGAGGGAGTCACCATCGGGACGGTACTGAGAAGGCCTATCGAAGAACTGTTCGAATACGTGATCGGAAGAGAGAAAAATTACGAAATTCAACTATAGGAGTTATGAAAACGATACTGTTTATCCTCTCAGCACTGCTGATGGCGCCGCCGGCAGACAATGTTCACGATTTTACCATTGCGACGATCGATGGTAAGGAGCTGAAACTCGATCAGTTTAAAGGGAAAAAGATACTGATCGTGAATACGGCTTCTGAATGCGGATTTACTAAACAATATGCAGGGCTGCAGGAGCTCTCCGAGAAATATGGGGATAAAGTCGTGGTTATTGGTTTCCCCGCCAACAATTTCGGCGGACAGGAGCCAGGCAGCAACGAGGAAATTCAGGGGTTCTGTGAAAAGAATTTCGGCGTGACATTTCTTCTTGCAGAAAAGAGCAGCGTGAAGGGTGAGGATATCTCTCCCTTGTTTCAGTACCTCACCTCCGCTGAAAATCCCGACTTTACGGGCGAGATCAAATGGAACTTCGAGAAGTTTTTAATCGACGAACAGGGCAACCTGATACACCGCTTCCGCTCAAAGGTTGAACCCATGAGCAAAGAACTGACCGAAAAACTATAGCGAGCCGCTTAGTTGCGCGGTATTCCGTAGTAACAGGGCCTGCAACGGGGTTCGTAACGCTCCTTTTCGCCCAATAGTAATTGTTCAGCGTCAGCTGCCGTACGATAGGAGTAGTTTGCGGGCGCCCCGCAACGTACGCATACCGCGTGTACTTTGGTGACATGTTCGGCAATGGCCATCAGAGCGGGAACCGCACCAAAGGGCCGGCCTTTGAAATCCATATCCAATCCGGCGACAATAACCCTGATTCCCCGGTTAGCCAGCGTGTTGCAGACATCCGGTAAGCCGTTGTCGAAGAATTGGGCTTCATCAATACCGACTACCCGGGTAGTGTCTCTTGCTGCGAGAATGGCCGAGGAATGCGCCACTGGAGTGGAGGGAATGCTGTTGCTGTCATGGGAAATGATATCCGTACGGTGGTACCTGGTGTCAAGCTCGGGCTTAAAGAGTTCAATATCCAGCTTGGCCAACTGCGCACGCCGCATCCGCCGGATCAGTTCTTCCGTCTTGCCGGAGAACATTGACCCACAGATGACTTCAATGCTGCCGTAGGAAGCGTCCCGTTGCCCGAAGCGATCTTCAGAAAAAAGCATAATGCGTTATATGACGCGAATATCCGTATTTAAGTGGAAGCTACAATATTTTTTGTGAACAGGAGTTCGCGAATGCGAAGGTTTTTGACTAAGTTTGACTACCGTTTCATCATATCGGTTTCATAACAAAAACACGGACAGCTTTATAGGTATGGCGACAAAAAAACAGGTATTAGGGAAAATCGGAGAACTATTGGAGGATATCAATGGTCAGTACAGAAGCCTTGAACAGGATTCGGCGCTCGACGATGATTTGAAAGCCGATCTCTTTGAAGCCACGGTCAATTACTTTGCGGCGCATGTCGCTGTATTCAATAGGTTGACCAAACGGGAACAGGATTCATCGTCCGCGGAGGCGGATGAGGCGGCAGCGACAGCCCCCGTGGAAAACAAACCAGCGGAACCGTGGTCGGCTGAACCGGAATCGGCTGAATCACATACAGATGCGTCAACACCTGATGCGAATGCTAAAGAACGCGACGCCGATGCTGCGGCTGCGAAAGCGGATGAAACCGGTTTTACGCCTTCCAGCGACGAACGCCGTGAACAGGCGCTGCATAAGGAGCAGATCGAAAAGGTAAGTGAAGATGATGCTGACAGGGAAGAGGCGGAATATAAGACAAACGGCCCCGAAGCTGAAGCCACGCCTAAAAAGGCGGACGAAACCGGTTTTACGCCTTCCAGCGACGAGCGCCGTGAACAGGCGCTACATAAGGAGCAGATCGAAAAGGTAAGTGAAGACCCCGACAAGGAAGAGACAGAGCATGAGATAAACGGTCCTGAAGCCGAAGCCGGAGAAGAGGGTTCCATGGAACCGGTGGAACAAGGTGCCGCAGAAACTGACAAGGCACGGGTTTCTGTCCAGACGGCTGAAGATAGCGGGGCTGAAGAAAAAGAGGACGCGGCGGAGATCGCCGATGATACACAAGAGGTAAGAAATGAAGTGACCATTGCCGGAAAAGAGGTGCAGATAGACAAATCCGAACCGTCTCGTCCCCTTACACTGAATGAGATCATTTCTGCTCAGCGCAAGGCAAGTGCAGGGGCGACCATTCCACCGCTTCCGGGACAACGGGGAAATACAGAGCGCATTGCGGACCTAAAGTCTGCTATCAGCCTGAATGACAAGCTGCTTTTTATTAAGGACCTGTTCAACGGTTACAGCTTGGCCTATAGCGAGGCGATCGAACTGCTTAACCGCTATGATGATTTCGCTTCTGCTGATGCATTCCTGCAGGCTAACTATGCCCAAAAGAATAACTGGGCAGAAAAGCAGGACACAGTGGATAAGCTCTATGCCATCCTGCGCAGAAGATTTGTTTGAGGGCGAGGGACCGTTTATTTCAGTTGTACGGTCCCGTAGCGTGAACTGATGTTTACTGAACTACCGGTTTCCTTGTTCCAGTAGCCGGTATAGGTTTTGGATGTATTTCCTCCACTGCTGGTGCTGATGTGGGTGCGGCGGCTATCGTAATCGAACCCGCCGTAGCTGACGGCTACATTGAATCCGAATGCAGCCTCAGCCGCCGGCTGTATTTCAAGGCTGGAATAAGAGGCTGCTATGTCTGCCTGCTGGATTGTTGATGCCAGCCCGATCCGGAAGCCTCCGCTATACCGAAGACTGACTTTTGCCGCACGGTTCACTTTGTCAATTGTGCTTCCACTGGAGTAACTGAGTGCGAGGTTAAGCTTTTCGGCTTCTGACAATGTGAGTTCTCCGTAACGGACCGACACATCTCCCTCGTTCAGGTACGCCATGCTTGCTTTGGAGTAGGCCACCGCCAGGGAATTGCTGCGCCCGCTTAGTCGGCCGGCTTCCAGCTTGCCATAACTTACCGATACCGCTACCTTTCCTGTTCTATCGTCTAGTTTAATCGTTCCGTATCTGTTAGCCAATGCCAGCTCATTGCTTTTGGGAAGATAGATTTCGTAATCAATCTGGAGGGCGCGGTCGTCCGTACTGCCGGTCAGCGAAGACCACCAGCCTGAGTTGCCGGATGCAATATTGGTCTTGAATGAGATGCTGTTCCCTGATTTGGACTCGTCGATATGGACACGTTCCAGCGCCTCCTGCGCCCGGCTTTCAGAGCGTTCCGCTGTGCGTATGCTTATGGTCACCTTGGCCTCATTCCGATTCCAGTTGTGGACTGTAATATTGCCATAACGATTATCGACGTTGATCCGGTGGGAGGAGATGCGATAGTTACGTTCAATGATCTTTTCCTTTTGGAATACACCGGCAGGGGCAACATCGATATCGCGGGCAGAAACTGCTGCCGCAACTTCGGTTTCTATTTCTGCAGCTACCTCGGTCACCGCAAAGAGTGGTGCTTCCTGCTCACAACAATCGGCAATGAGTTTCGGTGATTGCGCCGTTGTGCCCATGCTCAGAAGCATGAGACAGAGGATGGGCGCAAGGTAATGTTTGGTATCAGATCTGTTCATTTTTGGTTTGTTTTTCTGTTTGATTAATGTAGTTCATGATTTCCATCTGCTGGCTAAGTACTTCAATCTGCGCCTGCAGGTTACGGATCATGGCTTCCAGGGTGAGCGACTTGTTCGGACTCTCGGCAAATTCCTGTTTCAGCGTCTCATAGTTGGTTTCCATCTGATTCAGTACTTTTGAAAATTCGCCGTACATAGCGGGGTTTGACGCGGCGATGTAGGCGACTGAGTCTTTTTTCTGCATGACTAACCGGGCGTAGGTACGCTGTTCGGCTGCCAGCTGGGGATTCACATTGCTGTACTCATCATAGCCTTGTTTTCTCCCGTAGAAATAAACAAATATACCGGCAGTTCCGATGAGAAGGGTTACGGCGGCGACTTTGAGGACTTGCCTGATCTGCATGCGGTATGTGGGCGTTTTCCGGTGAGGTTGTTCCGCCTGATCCAATTCTGCTGCAATACGTTGCCAAAGGCCCGTTGGCGGGTTTGCGTCGTCAAAAGCAGCTCTATTTTCTGAAATAAAAGTCTTTAGGTTCTTTTTCATTTTTCCTCCAATCTTAACTCGTTCAGTTTGCCAGGTAATCCATAAGCTTCCGTTTGCCGCGTAGAAACTGGCTGCGTGAAGTAGTTTCACTGATGCGCAGGATATGCGCAATTTCCTCATGATCGTATCCTTCCAGCAGGTATAACGTAAGCACCAGTCTATATCCGTCAGGCAACCGTGCTATGGCGTTCTTTATGTTCTCCACGCGGAGGGCTATTGTATCTTCTTCCTGTTCTTCTTCAGCAAGTTCGTTGCCGTCCAGCGGTTGCAGTTCCAGCTTCCGCCGGCGCAGTGCAGATATGGATTTGTTCACAACGATCTGCTTGATCCACAGGCCGAATGTGGATTCCTGCCGGAAATTGTCCAGGCGGCGGAAAGCGTCAATGAACGACTCCTGAAGCACATCGGCTGCTTCTGCCTCGTCCTGTACAATGCGGAGCGCTGTATTATACATCGCTTTTGCGTACAGGTTGTAAAGTTTGAACTGGGATTGCCGATCGCCCCGCTTACAGGCCAATACCAATTCATAATGCTTGTCATTGAATGGGGGTTCCAACTGTTTGCGCGTTTCTATGGTTCAAAAATAACCGTTAATCCATCCGTTTCATCTGTTCCCTCATATACACCGTTAAAGAGACGCATTCTGATAGCACATGTTGCATGTACGGTGAAAAAAGTATTTTTGTGCAGATGCATACGATCAAACTAAAAAAGGGCAAAGAAAAGGCTGCACGGCAAATGCACCCATGGGTGTTTTCCGGCGCCATCGGAAACGGTGTAGCGGCGACAAACGGAGAACTGGTACAGGTTACGGACCACCTAGGTGATTTCGTAGCCTATGGTTTATATAATAATCAGTCCCGCGTGGCGGTACGGTTACTTGAATGGACCAGGGACAATGTGCCTGATGAAGCGTGGTGGCGGTCACGTATTCAACGGGCCATCGCCGCGCGATCTCACCTGTTGAGATCTCCGGATACCGACGCCGTAAGGCTTGTTTTTGCCGAAGCGGATTTTCTGCCGGGTCTTATTGTTGACAAATATGCTGATTTTGTTTCTGTGCAGGTGCATGCCGCCGGAGTGGAACGGGTTAAAGAGGTGGTGGTCGATGAGCTGAATAAGCAGCTGAATCCGCAAGGGATTTATGAAAGGAGTGATCCGAATGCCCGTGCACACGAAGGGCTCCCGGTGGCAAATGGGCGGCTGGCCGGTGAACATCCGCCGGAGTGGGTGGATATCCGTGAGAACGGGATCTATTATCGGGTTAATATTGCCGAAGGTCAGAAATCCGGCTTTTATTGCGATCAGCGCGAAAATCGTCTGCTGACGGCGCGATACGCAGAGGGCCGGAGGGTGCTGGACTGCTTTTCTTATTCGGGCGGATTTTCCCTGAACGCGCTCGAGGCTGGTGCGGTGGCGGTGGTGAGCGTTGACAGTTCCGTCCTGGCATTGGAGGCACTGCAGCAGAATATGGCATTGAACGGATTCGATCCAGACCGATACACAGCTGTACAGGCGGACGTAAACAAACAGCTCCGGCTCTTCGGAGAAGCGGGTGAACGATTTGATCTTGTGGTATTGGACCCTCCGAAATATGCGCCTTCGCGTTCTAGCCTGGATAAGGCGGCCAGGGCTTACAAAGACCTGAACAGGAGGGGGCTGCTGCTGCTGGAGCGCGGCGGATTACTGGCGACCTTTTCCTGTTCAGCCGCTATGGATCTCCATACCTTCAAGCAAGTGTTGGCTTGGGCAGCGCTGGATGCGGGCAAGCAGATCCAATTTATTGACCAGTTTTCGCAGCCTGAAGACCATCCGGTCCGTGCTTCTTTTCCGGAAGGGGAGTATCTGAAGGGTGTCTTATGCCGTGTGGTGTGAACAGGTCCCGATAGCTTCGCGAATCACTTCACAGGCTTTACGGATTTCTGTTTCACTGATGGTGAGTGGAGGTGCGACCCGCAGGGCTGTTTCACAATGGAGGAACCAGTCGATAATGACGCCCTGTTCGGCGCAACGGTTGCTGACGCGCTGGACCTGGTCGAAGTCGTCCAACTGAAGGGCCATCATCAACCCGATTCCGCGGGTCTCGCGAATGGCGGGATGTTTCAGGTATTGGCGGAAGAGCTGTGCCTTGGGTTCCACACCGGCTAACAACCCTTCGTTCAGGATGATATTTAATGACGCCAGCGCCGCTGCACAACTGACCGGATGCCCGCCGAAGGTAGTAATGTGACCGAGCATAGGGTTGTCCTTAATGACGTCCATGACTTTCCTATTGGCTAAAAATGCGCCGATAGGCATGCCGCCTCCCATGCCTTTGGCGAGGAGCAGGATGTCAGGTACGATCCCATAATGTTCAAAAGCGAATAGCTTCCCGGTCCTTCCGAAGCCCGTTTGTATTTCGTCAAAGATAAGCAGGGCGCCGGTTTCATCACAGCGCTTGCGCAACGCCTGCATGTAGTAATTATCCGGTACACGCACGCCCGCTTCTCCCTGTACCGCCTCAACGATCACGGCAGCGGTGGATTTGGTGATGCGGCTGAGGTCATCCGTATCGTTGTAAGCGATAAAGCCGATCTGCGGAAGGAGGGGTGCATAAGCGCGATGATATCCGGAGTTGCCGATGAGGCTCAGGGCGCCTTGCGTGCTGCCGTGATAAGCGTTATGGGCTGCAATGATCTCTCCTCGCCCGGTAAACTTCTTCGCGATTTTCATGGCGCCTTCAGTAGCCTCGGTTCCGGAATTGGTAAAGTATACGGAGTTAAGCTCCGTGGGTAATACCGACAGGAGTTTCGTTGCCAGTTGCACCTGCGGCGCTTGGACGAATTCTCCATATACGGTTACATGGAGATAGTGTTCCAACTGATCTTTAATGGCTTTCAATACCTCAGGGTGCCGATGTCCGATATTGCTGACGGCAAAGCCAGATACCAGATCAATGTATGACTTGCCGTCTGGACCATACAGGAAACTCCCTTCAGCCCGTTCAATTTCAATTAAACGCGGAGTGTGGGAGGTCTGGGCGGTGTTCAAAAGGAAAAGCTGCCGGTTACTGAGCATGGGTCAGACTATTCGTTGTCTTTTTGGTCGCGTCTACGTTCCTGAAGTTCGCGCAGTAGGTAGTTGCGGAACTCTTCTTCCGCTTCAAAGAAGCGCGATGCCCGTGCCGGACCGACTACTTCAGCGAAACGCTTGCGGTACACCTTTTTCACTTCCAGTTCTTTTGCATCAAACGCCAGAACGTCGCGGTTACCCGGTGTGAAGCTGGTTTTTGGGACCTGATGGCTGCGGAGGTTGTGTTGTTCCCCTTGCCGTATGTTGCGTTTTTCATGCCTTAGGCGGGATATCTCCTTATGGTATTGGTTGTAAATCGGGAAAAAGTCCTGTGCTTCACCGGGTGTCAGGTTCAGTTCCCTGGTGATGAAAGCGATCTTTTCCGCCTCGATCCGTTCGAATCGCTGTGACCTGCTTTCCTGTGCCATTCCGGAAAACGAAAGAAGCAGGATGGTAGTTATTGCAGTTAACTGTTTTGTAAAGGTCATGTTCACAGCGTATTATTAAGGTATGCTTCAATATCGTCCTCACTAAGCCCTTCACCGATATTACGCTCCTGGAAGTCCTCGAGCTGCTCCGAAATATAAATGATGTCATTGCCTGCGCCATAGAGCTCCAGATAATTGATGATCTCCTGATCAGGTACAGCGGCCAGTGGGCTGGCAGCAGGGGCTTGCTCACTGCCGTTAAACTGGAAGAAACCGATAATGCCGGCTACGAAAGCAATACACGCTGCGGCGGCATAAGCAGCCCATTTGGCCGGACGGAGATTCCTGACCGGCGTGCTGTCCGAATTCACCGTGCGGTCCAGGATATTACGTTCCAGCGAGCTGAAGTAATCAGCGGGCACGGCAAAACCAGGGCTTTCAACCCGTGCATGAAGTTCCTGAACCAGTAAAATACGTTGTTTCAGATCATCGAAGTAGCCTTCCGGTACGGTAAAACCGCTTTCAGTGACAAGGCTTCTCAATCTTGCCTCGGCGATTTTCGCTCCGATGCGCTGCTCAAGCTGTCCGAAATAATCCGGCGGTACACTGAACGCCGCCTTGGACTCCTCGATGTGACTGCAACGTTGAGCAATGCGCCGGGACAGATCGTCAAAATATCCGTCGGGTACGGTATAAGGATTCACACGCGATGCTTCCGGCAACATCCCTGAAGCATCGAAATCGTGATATGTGTGTTTATCCGTCATGGTACTCCTTAGATGTTTTTGTTACGTAAAGGTTTAATCGTTTGCCTCGATAAACTGCGCTATTTTCTTTACTGCCAGATGGTATGATGCCTTCAACGCACCCACACTGGTTCCGACGATTTCGGATATTTCCTCATATTTAAGGTCATCGAAATATTTCATGTTGAATACCAGACGCTGTTTCTCCGGAAGGGTAAGCAAAGCTTGCTGAAGTTTCAGCTGCGCCTGATTGCCATTGAAATAGGGAGTGTCGGTCAGCGAATCGGCCAGGTAGGCGGAGCCTTCGTCATCAAGCGAAACATTCTGGCGCTGCTTTTTTTTGTTGAGAAACGTTATGCATTCGTTGGTAGCGATGCGGTACAACCAGGTATACAGCTGCGCATCCTCCCGGAAATTTTCCAGGTTCTTCCACACCTTGACAAAGATGTCCTGTACCAGGTCGTCCGCATCATCATGGTCGACGACCAGACGCCGGACATGCCAGTAGATCTTTTGCTGATATTTTTTCAGCAACGAGGCAAAAGCCTCGTCGCGAGTGCGCGGATCGGCGAATTTCTCCAGTATCTGGGCATCTTCCATCATGTGCCGGCTTCCTTGGTCAGCTATGATTGTTTGCGTTTGATGACCCGTTGGGCAGCGGCAACGATATTGGCCGCGTTCAGCCCGTATTTTTCCATCAGCTGGGCCGGAGTGCCGCTTTCGCCGAAACTGTCGTTTACTGCTACGTATTCCTGGGGGACGGGACTGTTTTTAACGAGCACCTGCGCAATGCTGTCTCCCAGTCCGCCGAGCCGGTTATGTTCCTCAGCTGTCACCACGCAGCCTGTCTTGGCCACGGATTTCAGCACAGCCTCTTCGTCAAGCGGTTTGATGGTGTGGATGTTGATGATTTCAGCATCGATGCCCAGTTCAGCCAATTGCTCTCCCGCCTGGATGGCTTCCCATACGAGGTGGCCTGTAGCGAAAATGCTTACGTCTGCGCCTTCGTTAACCATCCATGCTTTGCCGATCTCAAATTTCTGATCGGCGTCTGTAAAGATGGGGACAACCGGACGGCCGAAACGCAGGTACACCGGGCCGTCATGATCAGCAATGGCAATGGTGGCTGCCTTGGTCTGGTTATAATCACAGGGATTAATGACGGTCATGCCAGGCAACATCTTCATCAGACCGATGTCCTCTAATATCTGATGGGTGGCGCCGTCTTCTCCTAAGGTGAGGCCAGCGTGTGAGGCACAGATCTTTACATTCTTGCCCGAATAGGCGATGGACTGCCGGATCTGATCATAAACACGTCCGGTGGAAAAGTTGGCGAAGGTGCCGGTATAAGGGATCTTGCCTCCGATGGTCAAACCTGCTGCGATGCCCATCATGTTAGCCTCCGCGATACCTACCTGAAAGAAACGGTCCGGAAATTCCTTGATGAAATCGTTCATCTTGAGCGAACCGACCAAATCTGCGCAGAGCGCCACTACGTTTTCATTGTTCCGTCCGGCTTCCAGCAAACCGGCGCCGAATCCCGAACGGGTATCCTTTTTATCTGTATAGGTGTATTTTTTCATCTGCGTACGACAATAGTGTGTTCTGTATTAATAATCGCCCATTGTTTCTTCCAACTGTGCGAGCGCTGAAGCCAACTGTTCATCATTGGGAGCCACTCCGTGCCATTTGTGGGATCCCATCATGAAGTCCACTCCATTGCCCATTTCTGTTTTCATCAGAATCAATACCGGTCTGCCTTTACCGGTACGCGATTTGGCTTCTGTTAGACCGGCGATCACTTCGCTCATGACATTGCCGTTCATCTCCAGCACATCCCAACCAAAGGCCTCCCACTTAGCCCGGAGATTGCCCAGGGAAAGCACCTGCTCCGTAGCTCCGTCAATTTGCTGCCCGTTGTAATCGATGGTTGCGATAAGATTGTCAACCTTATTATGTGGGGCATACATGGAGGCTTCCCATATCTGGCCTTCCTGCTGTTCACCATCCCCCATTAACGCATATACCAGGTGGTTGTCGCCGTTGAGCTTTTTGGCAAGGGCGGCTCCGATGGCCACGGAAAGTCCCTGGCCCAGTGACCCCGACGCTATGCGCACCCCCGGCAGCCCCTCATGAGTGGTCGGATGCCCCTGTAAACGCGAATTGATCTTCCGGAATGTTGCCAGCTCACTCACATCAAAGTAACCGGCGCGGGCTAGCGTGCTATAGAAGACGGGAGAAATGTGACCGTTTGAAAGAAAGAAAATGTCTTCTCCAATGCCATCCAGATCAAAGCCAGGCTTCCGATCCATAATACTGAAATAAAGCGCTACAAAGTAATCTGTGCAGCCCAGTGACCCACCCGGGTGGCCGGATTGGCAGGCATGTACCATCCGTACGATGTCGCGCCGGACCTGCGACGCGATTTTTTCCAATTTAGTGATGTCTTCGCTCATTGATAACTATAAAAGGTTATGACCAATTTTGGTGCTAAAGTTAAGGATTAATTGTGAGATATGGGAGCCCGCCGGCAGGCCATCCTAAAGTAAGGGTTCCAATACTTTCCAGACGTTTTTTGCCAAGATCAGGTGCCCTTCTTCGGTCGGATGGATGCCGTCTTGCTGATTCAGGTTTACCTCCCCGGCAACTCCATCCAGCAGAAAGGGAACGTACGCCATATCGTTTTCCTTAGCGAGTGCCGGAAAGAGTGCACTGAATGTCTTGCCGTAATCGCCGCCCATACTGGGAGGGACCATCATCCCGGCAAGGACCAGCTTGCATTGTGGATATTTAGCCCTGACCTTGTCAATGATGCTTTGCAGGTTTTTACGGGTTTCTTCCGTGGGAATGCCACGCAGACCGTCATTCGCTCCGAGCTCCAGTACGAAGATATCGATTTGCTCGTTCAGCACCCAGTCGATACGTTCGTTACCTGCGGCGGTCGTTTCCCCGCTCAGGCCGGCGTTGATTACGCGATAGGGAAGATCCAATGAATCGATCCAATGTTGGATAATGCCGGGGAAAGCCTGTGCCTGGTCCTCGAGCCCCAAACCGGCTGTAAGGCTGTTTCCAAAGAAAAGGATGGTCTTGGTTTCCTCTTTTTTTGTCGCATTCTCCTGCTGGGGAACGTTCGCGGAAGGACGCTCCCTCTTTTGTTCAGTACTGTTGCTACAGGCTATAGCCCATAGCACTCCAAGTCCAAGTATCGCCCTGCTCAACATGGGTTACATTGCTTCGGCTACGACTTCCTGTACTTCAGGAACCATGCGCTTCAGCAGACCTTCTATACCCGCTTTCAGAGTGATGGTTGAAGACGGGCAGCCGCTGCACGAACCGCGCAGCTCCACATAAACAGTTCCATTGTCAAAGGAACGGTAGTTGATGGCACCACCATCCTGCTCAACGGCGGGGCGTACATAGTCATGCAGGATCTGCTGAATCTTGATCTCCGTTTCGGTACCTTCAAACGCCACATCTTCATCGGTAACGACTTCCTGTATCTTGAGCTCGGACTCCACCGCGCCTTTCACAAAGTCTTTTAAGATACCTTCTATGTCTTCCCATTCCGCGTCGTCGGTCTTTGTAACGGTCACGAAGTTGCTGGCAAAAAATACACCATTTACGAAATTGAACTTGAAAAGCTCCCGGGCGAACGGCGATTGTTGTGCCTTTTCACGGTCAGGGAAGTCCAGACTGCCATTGATCAGCAGTTTGTTGACCAAAAACTTCATGGTCGCCGGATTGGGTGTATACTCGGTATATACGTTTATTGTAGCCATTTATTTGCTTTTTACAATATTTCAATAATACAAATGTATCACATTCGCCCCAGAATAGGGTCAAGGTTTCGTCAAAGGTTATAAACCGGTGTAGTTCCACGGTGTAATGGCCTTCAATTCTGCTTTCACCTGCTCTGTCACGGCTAACTTATCGACAAACGCGGCAATGGTCTCCTGAGAGACCGCGCTGTTGGTCCGGGTCAGTTCTTTTAGTGCTTCATACGGCTTCGGATATCCCTCACGGCGCAGGATAGTCTGGATCGCCTCAGCAACAACCGCCCAGTTCTGCTCCAGATCGGCTTTCAGGACCGCTTCATTGAGGATCAGTTTTTTCAAACCCCTCATTGTTGATTTGATGGCGATCAGCGTATGCGCCAACGGCATTCCGATGTTCCGGAGCACGGTCGAGTCCGTCAGATCACGTTGCAGACGGGAAATGGGTAATTTGCCGGCAAGGTGTTCAAAAAGGGCGTTGGCAATACCGAAATTGCCTTCTGCATTTTCAAAATCTATGGGGTTTACCTTGTGCGGCATGGCCGACGATCCGATCTGTCCCTTTGTGATTTTCTGCTTGAAGTAATCCATGGAGATGTATGTCCATATGTCCCTGCAGAGATCGATCAGGATGTTGTTGACCCGTTTCAGCGAATCGCACTGTGCCGCGAAATGATCATAATGCTCAATTTGGGTGGTGGTCTGCGAACGGTGCAGCCCAAGGGTGCCGTTAACGAACTCATTGGCAAACGAAACCCAATCTACATCTGGATAAGCGACCTTGTGGGCGTTGAAATTGCCAGTGGCGCCGCCGAATTTGGCTGCATGGGGAATATTCTCAAGCAACTGCAATTGGTTTGATAGCCGTTCAGCGAAGACCTTGATTTCCTTCCCCAGACGTGTAGGGGAAGCTGGCTGCCCATGTGTGCGCGCAAGCATGGGCACGTCTGCCCAGTCTGTAGCTAATTGCTCGAGTGCTGAAACGAGGCCGCGGATCCCGGGAAAATACACCTCAGTCAGCGCCTTTTTCCATGAATAAGGGATCGCGGTATTATTGATGTCCTGAGACGTTAGCCCGAAGTGAATGAATTCCAAAGAGTCAGTCAGCCCCAAGGCTTCGAACCGTTCTTTGAGGAAATATTCCACTGCTTTTACATCGTGATTGGTTTCCCTTTCTTTCTCTTTGATCCATTCGGCGTCCTGCAGTGAGAACTGCCGGTAAATTTCCCGGAGCTTGTCATTGAGGCTTCCATCAAAGTGCTGGAGTTGCGGAACGCCTGATTCACATAAGCTTATAAAGTATTCAACTTCTACGAATACGCGGTACTTGATCAGCGCAAATTCGGAAAAGTAGTCTGCCAGTTCGCTGGTAGTGTTATGGTAACGGCCGTCCACAGGGGATACGGCCGTAAGCGGTGATAAAGCCATATAGAGTTTTTGTTTCCGGCAAAAGTAGGCATTTGAACGGAATCATGGAAACGAGGGACTGGCTAGGGAGTCGGTGCTCTTTGGTGTGCTCATCGTCTTCGATGTATCTCCCCAGGTCGCAGAGTCCCTGGCCACGGAGTCAACGAACGGAGAATCCGTGCCCTGATCACCTTGATTACTGCGTGTACCTGTGGTGCATGCGGTGATCGCGACAGCTGTGAAGCAAATGGCAAGCGGTTTTATCGTCTTCATCATCTTCTTACGTTCAATGGTTATTAAATGGTAATGCGCCCGCCCGTGACCGGTAACGTTGCGCCGGATATGTAGTTGGCCTCATCTGAGGCGAGGAACACGTAGGCCGGAGCGACCTCAGCCGGCTGCCCCGGACGGCCGAACGGGGTGTTTTCCCCGAAACGTTCATGATCTGGTATCGTGGAAGGGATCAGCGGCGTCCAGATAGGGCCTGGAGCAATCGCATTTACCCGAATGCCCTTGTCTTGTTCTAACAGAATCTGGTTCAAGTTTGCGGTAAAATTCTGGATAGCAGCTTTGGTAGCTGCGTATGGCAGAAGTGTCGGGTTGGGCTCGTAGGCGTTGACCGACGTAGTGTTGATTATGCAGGAGCCAGGAGGCATATGCGGTTCTGCCGCTTTGCAGAGGTAAAACATGCTGTGGATGTTTACGGCGAACGTTTTCTCCCACTCCCAGGCGGGTATATCCTGTAACGTCTCACGGGACATCTGGTAGGCCGCGTTGTTTACCAGGATATCGATCTTTCCAAATTCTTTCACCGCCGTTTCCACAACGTTCTGGCAATGCCGTTCCGAACTGATGTCGCCCTTTACGAGTACAGCCTTACGACCCGCTTCCTGTACATAATTGGCAGTGTCCTGTGCATCCCGGTCTTCCACATCGTCCAGATAACTGATCAGAACATCAGCTCCTTCGCGTGCGAAGGCGATGGCCACGGCTTTCCCGATCCCCGAGTCGCCGCCGGTAATAATAGCGACTTTGTCAACAAGCCTACCTTTTCCCTTGTAGGATTGTTCGCCATGATCCGCTTGGGGATCCATGGCACTTTCCGTGCCGGGCACGTCCTGAGGCTTTTTTGGAAATGGTGGTTTCGGATACTTATCCGTCGGGTTGTTCTGTTGTGTTGCCATATCGATTAAATAATGATGTGTCCTGTCAGCATGTCGTGCTATGGGACTAACAATCGCATGTCCGGTTGGTTTGCTTTTTATAGGATTCCGTTCCGCACGTGGTTTTTTCAAGTGAAGACCAAACATTCTGGAACCCGAAAATGTTGGGCTAAGAAAAGGTTGTTTTTAAAAGGGACTGATCATGGCTATTAAGAAAGAAAGCGCGGAGGTATCGGCTGACAGCGATAAACTGCCGAATAAAAAAGGGGAAGACTTGATCCGTGCACGACACCATCTGAAAGATAAGGAAAAACAAAAGGACTATGAAGCGGGTGTGGACCCGCAGGATGAGCAGATTAATCCGATGCCAGAGGGAGAGGGGACCGAAAAAGGCCGCAGCAAACCGGGCGGCGGCAACCGGCTCCGCGCGGACCGGTTGAAGGGTACTAAACAATAAACCTAACGAAGTATTGACCTAATGAAAAAGAAAATTCTCTACATTGAGGACGATCCGGATATGGCGGATATCGTTTCTGAGATCATGCGGTACGAGGCGTATGATGTGATTACCGATAACGGTAAATTAATGTACAAATATCTGAAAGAGGAAGATATCGGTCTGATACTGATGGATGAAGGTCTGAGTTGGTGCTGGGGAAGCATGCTTTGTAAAGAGCTGCGTGAGAATAAACACACCGCTCATATTCCGATTATTATGATTTCCGCCGTGCGGGAAATAAATGATATAGCCCAGGATTGCGGCGCAAATGCTTATATCCGTAAGCCGTTCGAAATTTATGACGTAATTGAAGCCGTGAACAACCACTATCCGAAAGAGCCTTTCTCTGTATAGAGAGACAGGCTTTATGATAAAACAGCGTGCAAGATGAAAAGTGGCAAAGCAAACCGGCTGGTGCGTAACACCAGGCGACATGGGGTTATCCAACGGCGGCAACGCGTTTCGGATGAAGAGCGTGCCAATGAGGCGTTATATTTCCGGACGCTTGAAACGCTTGAAACGGCTTTGTTTTTCAGCAGGAGGCAAAGCCAGATGGACGAGGGCCAGCAAAACGGACAATGACAGTTCATGCGCTGAATCTTTTACGAGTGCTGAGGCGATGGGCAACGGGTTCCGTCCATAAGTTCGCTGAGGAGCTGAATATGGAGCCGTCTATGTTGCGGCAGGCGGTCTTAGAGCTTAAATCGCTGGAGTTCGTAGTTGAGTATCCGATGAAAGACAGCAGCGCATTTAAAAATGCCATGCTCGAAATAACACAAGAAGGGCTTGACTTCATTGAAAAGCACGACGGAGAAATCGATTCGCAAGCCGAAGAAGGTGAAACTTCGTTACCTTCCTGATGCCGGACCGGGCTACGGGCGCATGCGGAAGGGTAAAGGCTATTGCTACGTGGACAGTGACGGGAAACGTGTAACGGATCCGGATGAATTGAGCCGGTTCAACACCCTGAGAATCCCGCCTGCCTGGAAAGATGTATGGATAAGCCCTAGCCCAAGGGGACATCTTCAGGCTACCGGTGTAGATCAGGAGGGGCGTAAACAATACCTTTATCATCCGGACTGGACCCGCGAGCGGCAACAGCAAAAACTGCATCGGATGTTGGCGTTCGGCAGGGCCTTGCCGGAAATCCGACGGCGCATGCGGAAAGATTTCCGGCGTGAGATACCCACAAAAGAGAAAACATCAGCAACTGCACTGAAGGTAACGGAAGCGACGTTAATACGTATCGGTAACGAACAGTACCGTAAACGATATGGCAGTCACGGATTGACGACACTGCGTAAGAAACATGTTCAGATTAACGGGCCTGATATAAGTTTCCGTTTTAAGGGGAAAAAGGGAGTTTGGCATGAGTTGTCCATACGCGATGCAGCGCTGGCTTCGACGTTGGAGGCGCTGGCGGATATGCGCGGAGGTTACCTGTTCCAGTACATCGATGAAACCGGAAAACGCCGTAGACTGCGGGCCGCGGATTTAAATGAATATATTCAAGGGCATACGGGCGACGGATTTTCCTCAAAAGATTACCGCACCTGGTATGCTGGACTTTGGGCATTCCGGTTGCTGGCTAAGTGCCCCGACTATGCGGACACCAAGGCGTGCCAGGCTACGGTATTGTCTGTTGTGGATGCGGTATCGGAGCGTCTGGGAAACACCCGCTCGGTATGCAAGCAGTATTATATACCTGATCGGTTGCTCACAGCTTTTGAGGACGGAACGCTGTTGCCTTATTTACGGAGCAGCCGCAACGGTAATGGGCAACCTACGAAAAAAGAGACCGAGCAGCAATTTCTCCGATTTCTGCAGGATATCTCCGGTGAGCAGTAGGCCTATTTGCGCTCAAGGCGCCTTTTAAGCGACGCCAGTGGAGAAGTGCGTGACCGTCCTTTGTCTTCAGGTCCGATCAATAACCCATACGCGCGGAGCCCTGGTACATTGTCGCATACGATCTTCACAATGGCTACGATGGGGATGGCCAACGCCATGCCCGCAATACCCCAGAGCAATTCGCCTGCCACTAATCCCAGAATGGTAAACAATGGATTGATATTGACCCGTTGTCCTACAACCAGGGGTTCCAGGATATAGGTCTGTAAAAATTGCACCGTGAGGTAAACGACCACGACGCCGATAACCATGCCCGCATCGCCCCCCTGTGCGATTGCTGCAAGGAGAGCAATGAAGCTGCCCATTAGATTGCCGAAAAAAGGGACGATCTCCAGCAGACCGCAAAGTACAGCGAAAAGCAGCGCTCCTTCAAGTCCTATAATACTGAACCCGATACTGTACATAATCCATAGAAAACCGACCATAGTAAACAGTCCCATCAGGTAGTGACCTGAGACTGCAGCTGATTTGCGTATAATCCGCTCAGCATTGGTTCGCTTATTTTCTGGTACGAGACCGACAATGGACCGTCTCAGGTGTGAACGGAAATAAATGAGTAGGTAAGTATACACCAATACAAGTACAGTATTGACCGCAACTGTGGTCAACGTGTTCACGATCGAGAAAAGCCAGGAGCCGGATCCCGCGGGGGCTTCTTTGCCTTGTGCCGTAACCATTTTCTTTTGCTCTTCAGCCGTAATGCCAAAAGTTTCGCTTATCCACCTGAGCAGGGATTCAATTTTTGCTCCCACCTGCTCCCGCATTTGACCAAAGTTGTCCGCCATGCGGTTGATTTGCCATGAAAGTAGTGCGCCAATCATAGCCGCTGCCCCGATGAACAGCAAAACCGGAATAAGTGACGCGAGTGCGCGGCTGACGCCTCGCCGCTCCAGCCAACTGCTGCCCTTATTGAGCAACATGGCAAGCAATGCTGCGAGGACCAAGGGAATAAGAAACGGTGCCGCAAAGTAAAGACCCGCAACGGATAATATAACAATCAGAACGATGTTGGCTATACGGTTGATGGTTGCATTACGGGCGGCTGTTCCCTCAGTTTCCCCGGGCATACGGTTTAAGTTTTTTCTTCAGATGCTGTCGGGCCACATGTATGCGCGTTTTTACCGTTCCGATGGGAATACGGAAATGTTCGGCAATTTCGTGGTATTTATACCCTTCATAATACATGGAGAAGGGGTAGTAATACTCTTCAGACAACTTTGATAGTGCCCGCTCGATATCGTCCATCACGAACTTGCCTTCAGCACCGTTACGCAGGGAACTGTTGAATAAGTCAGCTGACGAAATGGTCTCCGGTTTAATGATTATGGAGTTGGTTTTTACTTTTCTGCGGTAATAATTAATGAACGTGTTCTTCAGTATGGTATAAAGCCAGGCCTGGAGGTTTGTGCCTTCTTTAAATTTGTTATAGTAAGAAAACGCCTTCAGCAATGTGTCTTGCACTAAGTCATGCGCATTTTCCTCATCCCTTGTGAAATAAAAAGCGTAGTTGTTCAGTGTACCAGCCTCTTGTACCACTTTTGTGTTAAATTCCAGCTTGTTCATAATTCATGCAGTTTATCGTGTGTTTGCGAGATAGCCGGGCCTATAACGCTGTGCCGTTTCGCCGTAATTCATCAACCCGTGAAGAATCCATTATCATGTTCTTGCCCGAAGCGATGAACTGCTTGTTTTTATCCTTTAGCAGACTGTTATTCTCAATAGCCGTCAGAACTACTGTAATAACAGCAACAAAACAGGACGATTTTTGTTTGAAAAATTTTAAAAATGTTTACCCGTTAGTTAGCGCATGACAATCGATCCCAAGTCGAATCAAATATAATATCTTTAATTGAAGTTAATGTTACCTGGGTGTGATTTTATTAATTTGGTTATTTATTTTTCTTTGGTGGAACGTAATCTACATTGAGCTCAGTTTCTTTTTGTTCGACGTGGACAGCAAATTCAGCCGGTGTTATACGCTGGCCCCGGTGCTCTGTGTATGCCCGGGTGAAGCATGCCCCCATATAGAGGATAGCTGCGGTATAGTAGACCCACAGGAGAAGGACAATGATTGATCCTGCCGCCCCGTAGGTAGATCCCTGACCGGTCGTTTGAATATAATAGCCGATCAGGAAGCGGCCGGCCATGAAAAGCGCGGCTGTGAAAAACGCCCCTGACCGGACATCCTTCCACCGGATATGTACGTCAGGCAGAAACCTGAAAATAACGCCAAACAGGGCGCTGATAACAATAAAATTGACGGCAACATCAATGGCCATGGAAAGGTAGGTGGTCAGATCAGAAAAAACACGCCGCAAATAATCCATAAAGAACAGCAGTAAGCCGTTGACAATCAGTGATACGATCAGGAGAAATCCTAATGAAAGGACGAGCGACAGGGAGAGGAGCCTGTCCAGAACCAACTTCAGCCATCCCCGGCGGGGCTTCGGTTTTATTTCCCATATCTGATTAATGGAGTGTTGCATGTCTCCAAATACTGTGGTTGCGCCCAAAAGCAGGGTGCCAATACCGATGGCAAGTGCCAACGTGCTGCCTCCTTGCAGCCGTACATTCCGGATCATTTCCTGCACCTGCGCAGCGGCGTTATCACCAATGAGTCCGTTAATCTCTTCGAATACCTTGCCTTCTGCAGCCTCTCGCCCAAAGAATAATGCTACCAGTGAAATGACGAGAACCAACAGCGGGGCCAGCGAAAAGATGGTGTAGTAGGCCAGCGAGGCGCTGAGCTTAAGCGCTTTCACGTCCATGAAAAGGGTAAAGGTGTTTTTCAGTACGGTGAGCCAGCCCTTTATGCGGTCTTTTGCTTTCATGGCGTTCTTGGTTATTCACGGAAATAAATGGCAAACACGACAGAGGCTGCTACGACGCAGATCGCGCTGAAGATAATCAAGACTACACCTGCCGGCTCGTGGATATATATCCAGGCAAACCTGCCCGACATTCCCGCCATGACGATCAATGCAAATGCTATCCATAATTTCCTCCTGTTTTTCACATGGAGCCAACAGTTAGGCTGGCCGTTTGTTGGTATTTTTTGAATAATACTAAAAGACCTGCGTGCCATATTATGTTTTTGCGACCCAAAAAGCAATTAACGGAGGAGGATGTAAAGCGGGGCATGAAGATGGTAATCTGGGACGGTCTTGCTTCCGAGATTGTCGTCACACTCAGTGGAGGTACATTTTTGGTAGCCATGGCCCTACTATTGGGTGCAAGCAATGTGCAGATCGGTTTGCTTGCCGCCCTCCCGATGGTCACCAACGTGTTTCAATTGCTGTCCATCATTTTACTTCAACGTTACCATAATAGACGGATGCTCTCCGTATCTTGCATTGTACTGGCTAGAATACCTTTGCTTATCATCGGCGCCGTGGTATTCACGGGAACAGGCAGTTCTATTAATACGCTCATTTTTTTTCTTTTTTTTCATTTTTTCTTCAGCTCCCTGTCTGGACTGAGCTGGAACTCCTGGATGAAGGATATGATTCCCGAGAAGATGCTCGGCGCGTATTTTTCACGGCGCAGCCGCTATACGCAGACACTTAATGTGGTGTTGAGCATCGTACTGGCGCTTCTGCTGGATTTTGTCCGGAACCGGTATCCGTCTTATGAGGTAACAGTGTTCGCTATTTTCTTTATGATTGCCGGCGTGGTGGGACTTTTCGGCGCTTACTCGCTTTCCCGCGCTCCGGAACCTCAGTCCTATCTTTCAAAAACGCCGCTTTTGAACCTGCTGAGGCTACCGCTGAAAAATCAGAATTTCCGCCGCCTGCTGGTCTTCAATTCGGCTTGGGTATTTTCCCTGAACATAGCAACGCCGTTCTTTGCGGTATTTATGCTGCAAGGCATGAAGCTGCCGATTTCATATATCATTGTCCTGACGATCATCAGCCAATTGTGCAGCATTCTTGCCCTACGCACCTGGGGCATTTTTTCGGATCGCTACAGTAATAAAAGCATCATTTCCTTGAGCGCTCCGCTTTATATTCTCTGCATCATTGCCTGGTCGTTCGTGGGAATATACTCAAGCTTTTATGCGAACATGGGACTGCTGGTACTTATTCATGTGTTTACGGGAATTGCCACGGCTGGCGTCAACCTGTCGCTTACCAACATCGGGCTGAAGCTTGCTCCTAAGGAAGATGCAATTGTTTATCTTTCTGTAAAAAACATCGTGACGGCCGTTTTTTCTGCGTGTGGTCCGTTGTTGGGCGGCATGCTCGCAGACTACTTTGCCGACAGGACCTTACAGATTACGTTTGAATGGCATAGCCCTGACTTGGATAAAGTGCTCAGGCTGATGTCTCTCCATCAATGGAACTTTCTGTTCCTGATTGGTGCTTTCCTGGCACTCTGTTCACTGGAGTTATTATCCCGGGTAAAGGAAACCGGGGAAGTTGAAAAGGATGTGGTGCGCCGGATTATGCGGAAGCGTATCAAAAGCAACATGAAGGATGCGTTTATCATCGGGAGCCTAATTACATGGAACAACCAACTGCGCGCGATCCTCAAGCTGGGAAGGAGACGGGACACGCCTACCTCCTCCTCCTCGAGCGGTAAATAACATAAGTCAAAATACCGACGATAAAAATAATTCCAAATAAGATTGCAAAAAACATGGCGATTAACTGTTAACTAGTTTTGAATGTCTTACAATACAACAAGGGATTGGTTTCAATTTTCATGCATTGACAGACGTTTTACCGGAGGATCCAGCCACGCACCGGAGTACTAACCAAAAGGAATTGCCCATATTGACCCAGCAGGCCTACCTGTTGTCCTGCGCTGAGCCGTGTGATCTGCGGCTTGGTTGTATCCGCTTCTGCGTATAATATACGTTCACGGGCAAGTTTCATGGTCCGTAAGGCGGTCAGGCGGGTTGTTTGTGTATGATTCACGGAGCGTTTGATGCCGTTTGGCAGAACGATCCGGTAACCCTTACCTGCAGTCGCCTCAACGACCGCCGGGGTGCCTGTAGAGACGTTGCCGCGTAAATCAGCGGTAATGCGCAAAGTGTCACCATTGCGCGTCATGTCTGCCTGGATGGGCGGCGGTGTCGATTTGCCTGGCCGGATAAAGGGTAGCGGATCAACCGCCCCATTGGGACCGTAAATGCCAAGGTGAAGATGCGGAGGGGTAGTCCGGGCATTCCCCGTATTACCGATTAGACCTAAGGTGTCTCCTGCACGGACCGCCTGACCGGGCGTTACCAACTGCGTATCTAAATGCGCATAATAGAGGTTTATCGGCCGGCCGTCCGCCGGCCTCAACCAAACCACTTTGCCGCCAAGACGATTGTTCCCCACCCTTGTTACACGTCCATCGGTTGCCGCCAGCACTGGCGTAAGGCGCGCTGCGAAGATGTCAATGCCTTCATGAGCCCGGCTCCCGCCATCCCTCGCGTCGCCGAAGATGCTGCCAATGTGCTGAGCCGCACCGGGCGCTACGGGATTCGCTAAAGATGGTTCCGCCGTAATGCGGAGCTGAAACGAGATTGAAGCAAGCAGCTCGGGCTGAACGCGAAGAAGGTATTGTCCATCGCGCCGGACATCCCAGGTCAATTGCGTGGTCATTGTATCAGCAGACACAAGATGCCTGAGGTCGGAGGAAGTATCGCGCGGAGCGTCGAAGAGATCAATAAAAAGCTGAGCGCTGTCCGCCGGCTGTACCGCAGCTTCGATATACAGACGCTCTCCCTCTTTTGCTTGGAAAAAATAGCCAATTGCCCTTGGTCTGTCCGCGGGAATGTACGCGGCTTCCTGGTAAGGAACGGTCACAACCGCCGGATCGGCCAGGCTCTGTACAGCGGCTTCAAACCATTGCCGGTAAAGAACCGAGCGTCCAAGCCCTGCGGTCTCTAGTTTGCGTTGGTAGCGCTGATGCGGATATTGCGGCTTAAAAAACGTCCCCGTTAGTTGATCGCTGCAGGCCGCGGACAAAACCGTGAGGATGTAGAGGCATCTGGTAGTGATGAAATACCGGTTCATGCCTTACCTACAAGTACAATGATCCGTTTGTTTGTGAAGACAACAATTCGGACGCTCATTTGTAGTTTTACGTAATGAGAATGGACGAAATTGTAATAACAGTGGTTGGCTGCGGGGATGCTTTCGCAAGCGGAGGACGATTACACACGTGTTTCTACATTGAGGCCCCACACACGAAGTTGCTGCTTGACTGTGGCGCGACTGCCTATTATGGACTGAAAAAGCAGGGAATCGAGATCAGCGAGATAGACACCGTGGTCATTTCCCATTTTCATGGTGATCACTATGGCGGTGTGCCTTTCTTACTGCTGGAGGAGGCTGTTAGAGGACGCGATAAACCGCTCACCATTATCAGCCCGCTCACCGGAAGGGAACAGATCACGCAGTTACTGGACCATCTTTATCCCGCCACGGGAGCCTTGTCCAAACTGAATATCCTGTTTAAGACCTATGTTGCTGATGGCATACTGGAAACTGATCATTTTGAGTTGTCCGCCTATGCCGTGGATCATACACCGGCGGCCCGACCGCACGGTGTACGGATCCAGATTGGAGGCAAAACCATCAGCTTTTCTGGTGACACAGCGTGGACGCCCGTGTTGTTGGAACTGGCAAGGGATGCCGACCTGTTTATCTGTGAAAGCAACTTTTTCTCATCAAACATCAGTGGACACCTTAGTTACCGGACGCTGTGCGCCCATGACGATCAGTTGGCTTACAAAAAAATCTTACTGACCCATTTCGGCACGGAGATGCTCGCCCGGTTAGATCAGGTAAGCCACCCCTGCGCAGTGGATGGCCAACGATTGTTTTTGTGAATGTTTTCGAACCTGCCAACAATCTTGCGATACGGCTGTTAAGATTTAAAAAAAGGAGCGACTTATGGCAACATTAACAGCGAGTCGGTTGAATACCGTAATAGGGCAGGACGAACCACCGGTTTTCTCATTGTATATGCCTACGCACCGCAGACATCCGGACAATGCAACGGATTCGGGCGTCTTCAGGCAACTGGTCCGGCAGTTCGAGAATGCGAAGGCCGAGTACCCGAATGATGCCGACGTTCAGGCAATTTTTGCGAAATTCGAGGCGCTGGCCGATGATTTTCATTTTTGGCAGCATACATGGGAGGGGCTGGCAGTTTTTGCGACCAGGCGGTCGTTTGACGTATACCGTTTACGGAGAACCGTACGGCCGCTGGCGGTCGTTTCAGACAGCGCCCACGTGAAGCCTTTGTTGAAGTATCTGCAAAGCAGTGATCGCTATCATGTGCTTGCACTGACGACAAACGCGGCCCGGCTTTATGAAGGGGACCGTTATCAACTGGACGAGATTGATCTCTCTGATGCCGGCGTTCCTGACTCAATGATCGACGCATTGGACCATGAACTGCGTGATTTACATGCTACCCTGGCCGCTTATAACACCGCTACCGGCGAAAAGTGGGATGTTGAGGAGAACCACGGACTGCGCAAAACAGATATTGACAATGACATCGAGCAGTTTTTCAGGGCGGTTGACCGGACGGTGATCGTAAAATATTCCGTGCCGACACGTCTCCCGCTCATTATTGCGGCTTTGCCTGAACATCATCATATGTTCCACCGGATCAGCAGGAACGAGCGGTTGATGGAAGAAGGCATAAAGGTGGATCCGTCTTCACTGTCAAAGGAAGATTTACGTGAACGGGCCTGGAAAATCATGGAGCCGCATTATGCCAAGCGTTTGAACGAACTGATCGGTCAATATCGGCAGGCAACTGCTAAGGAATTAGGTGCGGACCAAATTGATGAGATTGTCAAAGATGCGTTCGACGGGAAGGTTGGTGCACTGCTGCTGGAAGAGGACCGCATTATTCCAGGGCGAATCATTGATCGCGACACGGTCATATACCCTGCAAGCGATACCGAAATGCTGGTAGACGACGTACTGGATGACCTGGCTGAACTGGTGATGCGTTACGGCGGGGAGGTTTGGATAGTTCCGAAAGACCGTATGCCGTCTGAAACAGGAGCGGCAGCCATTAACCGGTTTTAGCCGCGAACTCACGTATGCGCGGTAAAACGACGGCCTCCGAGGATTTTGTTCCGGATCATAAAGTGAGGCTGCTTTTGGGCGGACAGGATTTATTTTCGCTGCTGCTTCACCTCATCAGACAGGCGCGCAAAAGCATCCATCTACAGGTATATATTTATGAACAGGACGAAACGGGTGAGGAGGTGGCCAATGCGCTGATCGCTGCTGCCGGCCGGGGAGTGGCTGTTTACGTACTGGTTGATGGCTATGGCTCGCAAGGTCTTGGCAACAAGTTTATCAAGCGGTTAACGGGACATGGGGTCCATTTCCGGGTATTTGAGCCGTTGTTTAGAAGTAAGCACTTTTATGTGGGGCGGCGCATGCATCAGAAAGTCCTGGTGGTAGATGCCCGCTACGCCATAGTGACCGGTGCGAATATAGCGAATAAGTACAACGACCTTCCGGAGGAACCAGCCTGGTTGGATTTCGCGCTGTGTATTGAGGGCGAAGTTGCTGTGCAACTCTGCAGGCTCTGTTGGTCAACGTGGAAACACTTTCTTTCCATGAAAGTAGTGGGGCAAGCCTGTATCCCCGTGCCGACGGCGATCGACTTTGGCCACGAGGCTATCAGCAGCGTACGGATGCGATGTAACGATTGGGTGCGTCACAAATACGATATTAGCCGTTCCTACCGGCAGATATTCCGGAGTGCGAAGCGAGAGGTGGTCCTGTTGTCCAGCTATTTTCTGCCAAGTACATCCGTACGAAGGGATATCAGCGACGCTATAGCGCGCGGTATACGGGTGAAATTGATCATATGCAGAAGTATGGATGTCCCATTGGTAAAGGCCGCGGAGCGGTATATGTACGCGTGGCTACTGCGTCAGCGTGTGGAAATCTACGAGTATGCGGTTAATATGCTGCACGGTAAGATAGCGACCTGTGATGATGAATGGATGACACTGGGTTCGTTCAACGTGAACGATCTGAGTGCGCGCGTAAGCGTTGAGCTCAATCTCGACGTAAGGGGCAGTTCGATAGTGTATCGCACGAAGGGCGAACTGAAATCGATTATGGAGAAAAACTGCATACGTATTGATGAGGCAGATTTCCGTGCAAACGATAATGCGTTTAAGCGACTGGCCCGTTGGCTCTCGTTCAAGACGCTGCGTCTTATATTTTTCCTGGGAACTTTTTACATGAAACAAGAACGGCGCGGAAATGACTGATCAGTGTACTAAAAAGAAAACCTATTGTCCAGAAAACCGGATGAGGGGTGCTGGATGACCCACCTGCAATACCCGCGTATGGCGACATGCGCTCAAACCGCGGAGTTGGAACAGTTTTGCCCCTATGAAACAGGTGAAATGTACTAGTAAATTAAAAGGAGGAATGTCATGGAACACCATTTTGAGCAGTATGTAGAGGAAGGGAATGTTTTTCTGAAGAAAGTAGCTGAACAGCTGGATACGCCTGACGACCGCCAGCACGCATTCCGCGTAGTGCAAGCCGTATTCCAGGCATTGCGTGACCGCATCACGGTTGAGGAATCTATGCATTTGATATCGGAACTTCCAATGATATTAAAAGCGGTTTACGTGAATGGTTGGAAAATATCAAAGGAACGGAGGGACTCATCTACCATTGAAGAATTTTTGCAGGAAGTACTGGAGAGAAGCCAGACGCCGGGCCGCGACTTCGGCAGTGATCCACGGAAAGAGGTTGTCGCCGTATTCCGCGTCATCCGGGAATATGTGTCACCGGGGGAGTACGCACATGTGAAAGGACAGCTTACGCCTGAGATCGCAGAACTCTTGGAGGTATAACACCAAAATGCATACGAAATGAAAAGGATCACGGTAAAAGAACCGCTGACTGGCGAAACGCTTGTCCTGTCAGCTCAGCCGGAAGATTACAACGGCGACCAGGGATGGCGAATCATCACACCGGACAAAGATTCGTTCGTGCTGGTGGAGAAAAACGGAACTTGGCAGGTTGTCGATGACGATATTCATCCGGAAATTGTGGAAACCATCGGTAAAGCGCTGCGGCCCCATGCCCGTTATAACTCTCTTGGATGAACATTTAACAATTTTCCAAACAAACAAGCCTTTCCGATTGTCAGATATCCTGGACGCGGTCCATTGCGGAGCCGCAAACAATAATAATTAACTAACGATTAACTTATAGGACGATAAGAAAGGGGAACAGAAGATGGAAGATTTAAAGAAAACGGCCGAGGTGCTGAATGATCTAATCAAAATCAATAATGACCGGATCGCGGGCTATCAGAAAGCGATTGAGGAACTTCCCGCCGTTGATGCGGATCTAAAAGCGCTGTTTAGCAGTTTAATTGAGCAGAGTGAACGATTGAAAGACGAGCTACGGCAGCATATAAGTGGCTGGCAAGATCGGGCCGATGGACAAACCACCACCTCTGGTAAGATCTACCGGGCCTGGATGGATCTGAAACAGGCATTCGCCGTAGACGACCGGAAGGCTGTGCTTGACAGCTGCGAATATGGTGAAGATGTAGCCCAGAAGGCATATCGGGAAGCTGAAAAGGAAGAAGGTATCTCCACGGCTGCCAAAGCATTGATTTCTAGTCAGAAAACACAGTTGTTGGCATCGCATGACCACATAAAACAGCTGCGGGACCGTGAAAGAGTGGGGTGAGCATCATGGAAAACTTAAAGATCACAATAGAATGCTTGGAGGACTTGATTGCTTTTCATGCCGAGCGGATTGATGGATATGATGCCCTGCTGAGCCGGCTGTCGGCGGAGGATGAATGTTTGGCTACCTTGTTCCGCGCGTTCATTAAGCAAAGTCACAACATGAGAGATGAGCTGATAAGGGCGGAAGCAATGTGGAATATGGATGAAGGACAGCTCCGGCGAAGCGGTCGATTCGGTCTGGCATGGTCGGTTGTAAAGGCTGTTTTTTCCAGCAACATGCCCACCTACCCGCTGGATAAATGTAAGTCAGGCGAAAATGCCTTTCTGATAGCCTATCACAGTGTTGAGGGCACGGATGGATTGCATCCGGCTATCCGGCTACTGGTCAATCGGCAGAAGCGGGAAGTGATCGAGGCGAGAGAATGGATACTTCATTTCGAAGGAGTCCGTAAAGCGCCCATTCAACAACTGGCGGCGGTCTCATGACCGCCGCCTGATTTATTTCAATAATTATGGAAGCAAAAGCGACTTTGGCGCTGTTGAACGATCTGATAGCTGTAAACGGAGAGCGGATATGGAGCTATCAGGCAGTGCTTGATGGACCGGTCGACCGCGCGGATGAAGACCTGCGCCGTGTATTCGAAGAAATCATTATACAGGGGCAACGGTTGCAGGAGGAGCTGGAAGTGGAGTATGTAGAATTGGCGCATGACCTTCCCGCAAAAATGGGTCCAACGGGAGCGATTCTGAGGACCTGGAACGTGCTAAAGGCAACATTTCCAAAAAAAGAGCCTATGCCCATCAATGAGTTCTTCGACAAAGGCGAGCGGGCCATTCTCAAGGCTTATCGATACGCGGAAGAGCAACAAGGACTAGCGGATACAGTCAGGCGGTTGATAACAAAGCAGCATAGGGAACTTTCCAGCTTCTACAATCATTATAAAGAGTTTTACCGGAGCCCGCACATGGCCTGAGACCCAATCGCCTTTTATACACGCAAAGGGCGGTTCCACCCGCAGAAATGGATGGCGTAAGCTACAATAAACGATACCTGTGCGCGTTAGATCATGGGATATGCCCTAACTTGGTACAAGCCGTATTGATGCGGCTTTTTTATTATATACGGGGCAACGATTTTTAATCCGAAATGGGAATACTACCGGCAGAAGTTGATGATTACATCTTTAGGGAGCTTTTTTTGGTCTCGCCGCTCGCTGGATCCATCTGTGACAAAGAAGGTTATCTGCTGGCATATAACGAAGCCGCCGCAACACTATGGGGAATGCGGCCTGAGATTGGGAAAGCGAGGTGGTGCGGTGCCGCTGCGATTTATCGGCCAGACGGCCAGACGCTTTCCCTAGCTGACACCCCCGTGGCCAAGGTTTTGGAAAGCGGGCAGGAGATACCTGAAGAAGAGATTGTCATTGAGCGGCCGGATGGGAGCCGTCGGCATGTGCTGGTCTTCCCAAGGATAATCAAGGACATGTCCGGACAATTGGCCGCCGTTTATAATACACTATTGGATATTACCGGATACAAACGTGCGGAAGAGAAGCAGTCCATGCTCAAGGAGATTGTCCAATCTTCAGATGATGCGATTGTCAGTAAAACGTTGGATGGAACGATCACCAGTTGGAACGCCGGAGCGGAACGCATTTTCGGCTATACTGAAGATGAGATTATCGGCAAGTCGGTCAATATGTTGATTCCCGCATACCTGCGAAGCGAAGAGGCAATGATTATCAGGGAAATCAAAGAAGGACGGAAGGTAGACCACTATCAGACCGTTCGACTTACCAAGTCAGGGAAGGAAGTGCCGATTTCACTGACCATATCGCCCATGCGTGATAAGCAGGGGCAGATTATCGGAGCATCTAAAATCGCGAGGGACATTTCGGAAAAAATTCAGCGCGAGCAAACCATTCAGTTTCATGCTCAAAAGCTCGAAACGTTGCACGCCATTGGAAAGGTTCTTTCGGCAAAAATGGACACGCCCTCCATCATCCAGACTGTAATAGGCTCAACGACTCGGTTGGCCGCAGCCGACACAGGTTTGTGTTTTTACCGGATTTCGGATGATCATGGGGGCTCCAAATTGTCTGTTGCCGTCGCCCAGCAACGCGGCGGTCGGCAGCTGGATGTGGGGGTGGGGCTAGAAGAAGGAATGATCCATGCAATATTTTCCGGCGAAAGTATCGTTAAATTCAATAACGTTTATCGGGCGCCGCACATCGTCAGCCTGTTTAACGCGATAGTGGGCGCACAGTCGCCGCCCATCCGCCATTGCCTAGCTATCCCTATTCGTTCAGCGGATAACTTACTGATCGGCGCGATGTTTTTTGGTTATTCGCAATCCGATGTCTTTAATACAGCAGATCAGGACCTCATGCGCAGTATCGCGCTGTTGGTGGCCGTAATGCTGGATAACGCCCGGCTCCTTGAACAGGTCAACGCCTTGAATCTGAAGAAAAGCGAATTCATCGCGCTGGCCAGCCATGAACTGAAAACCCCTTTGACCACTGTCAAAGGTTATCTTCAGATTCTGGAGCGATCGGAAATTGACCAGACAGGCAGACGCTTCCTCACGAAGGCCCTCAAACAATTGGAACGTATCAACGCCCTGATAGCGGAACTGTTGGATATTTCAAAGATCGAAGCCGGCAAACTAAGCTTCCATTTTGAGACATTTGACCTAGGTGAACTTATCCTGGATGTAGTGGAAACCTTTCACTTCAGTAGTCAGACACATTCCATTTTTGTTAATAATATACATGGCGACTATAACGTTGAGGCGGACAGGCAGCGTATTGAACAGGTTATTATAAATTTGATTACTAACGCAATTAAGTATTCTCCCGAGGCCAATAAGGTGTATGTTACACTGGAGTCTTCGCCCCTTGAGGTAAGCGTCCAGGTAATCGATCAAGGGATGGGCATGACACGTGATCAGCAGGAAAAGGTCTTTACGCGCTTTTATCAGGTTGAAGGAACTTCAAAGATGACCGGACTTGGACTGGGGCTATACCTCAGCAAGGAAATCATTGCACGGCATGGGGGGCATATAGGGGTGAGCAGCCAGCTGGGAAAAGGTTCGACTTTTTATTTTTCAATTCCGCGAAAGCAGGAGGGACCAGACCGCTTGCCATGAATAAAACAATTTACGTATTAGAAGACGATCTGGATATCGGCGAACTCGTTTCATTCCTTTTGAATGAGCAGGGTTATGGAACAACGGTGTTCGGAAGTATCGCCTCATTCCAGCAGGTCGCTACGCAGCCGCCGGCGCTACTGATCATAGATATCATGCTGCCAGATGGGAACGGCCTGGACGTCTGTGCGGCTTGGAAATCCGACCCTGCAACTCAAGCTGTGCCGATTTTGCTAATGTCAGCCTATGAAGATTATCGACGCGATGAACGTGCCTTAAAAGCGGATGACTTTATTAGCAAGCCTTTCGATATCAAAGATTTTTTAGCCCGGGTGCGCATGCATTTAGGCGAATAAAAAGCCCCGCTTTGCCGGCTGCCATAATGTGTATTGAATCGGAATGGCTGGCGCAACGGGGCTGGGGGGATATAACTATTTAATGCGCTACATTTGCTTCTTCCATGGCGATTTCCGTCAGTTTCGCATCTGTGCTTTTTTCTTCTTCCAGCGTTTGGGTTAGCAGATCAGCTGCCTCGCGGTGCTCCATGAGGTTGGCGTAGGTGACGAGACATCCGTAACTGGCAATCTCGTAATGTTCCACCTTCTGGGCCGCCGAGATCAGCGCGGCGTCAAGGACTTCAGCATCCTCAAAACTTTCCATAATGTCTTCCGCTTCATCAAGCAGACCTTCCATCGCTTTGCATTTTTTTGCGCGGGGTGAAAGCCCAACGGATTCGAATACCTTTTTCAGTCGCTCGACATGTTGTTCGGTTTGTGAAAGATGATGTTCAAACGCGGCTTTTAAGGTGTCGCGATTTGCGGACGCGGCCATTTTTTTGAGACCTTTGATCAGTAGTTTTTCCGCACTCAACACATCGCGTAGCTCATCTACGAACAGTTCATGGAGGTGTGCGTTGGGCATGTTCTGATTGTTTTTTGTTGTACGTGCCATGATTCTAATATTAGTTGGTTTCCGGTGTTGTCTATTCACACTTTGTGCCATCGTCCGGGGTGTCGCCTTGCTGATTTCTCTATCTGGCTTCAAGGGGCATGAGGGGGGTGTCGGATTGGAAAGAGGTCGGCGGGTGTGTCGCCAAGTGTCCTATATCATGACTATGTTGTCCGGTTCTCTCTACTTCTTTTTTATTTTATCAAATAGGCTGGATGTCTATTGTATGAAGGTTCCTGTTCGGTCTCGCTAAGCCGCTTTGGGCCGGTTTTTTGCTGATGCCATAGCGGGGAATCTTATGGATACTGAAAAAGAAATATCTACACTGGCCGATTATATGCAGTTTATTAAAGGCCTGAAGCAACGTCCTTTGTCGCAGCGCAACAGCGGTTTTCTTTATCGGGGACAGGCTACTGACACACCTTTAATTCCGAAGATCCTGCGGCTGACTCCGTTGGATGGTGATCTGCTGAATACGGAGCGTGAGCTGCTTGAGGAATTTAAACGCGCGAATCCACTCCTGATCAACCCCTACCAGGTGAGAGACGACTGGGATTACCTTACCTTGGGACAACATTATGGACTACCTACGCGGTTTCTGGACTGGACCGATAATGCCCTCGCGGCGCTCTGGTTTGCGACCAGTTCGGCAATTGCCGAGAGGGGCCAGGCAGCCCACGCCATCGTGTGGGTGTTTATGGCAGAGGAGAGGGACTTCCTGGACTATAACATCAGCCAGCATCCATTCGATGTCACGGAAAGCAAATTATTCAGACCGCGGATCATAAAGCAGCGGATAAATAACCAGTCAGGCGTGTTTTCCGTTCATTCGACTGCGGCGCTGCAGCATAAACAGCGGTTCGATGATATGCCTGGTTTCCGCTCAAAGATGGTTAAGATAAAGGTTCCGGTATCAGACGCGGCTACCATTGTTGAGGACTTGCACCATCTTGGAATTGATGCGTTCAGCATTTTTCCTGAGCTCGAGGGATTGTGCGCCTACCTGCAATGGAAATTTTTTGAATAGTACAAGTGGTCAGTCCATTAATGCCTTGAGTTGCCCGGCATCGGAGACTGCATATGCTCGTTGGTCATTGTCAAAATAACAGAACACATCTTTACCCTCACGTTGCCATTTTTTGCAGTTTTTCGCCCAGTCTGCCAGCTTACTTTCCGAATAAGAGCCTTGATATTTGTCTCCGGGCCCGTGTAGACGTAGATAAACAAAGTCGGCGGTGATCACAATGGGAGACTGGTGTCCAGCCAGTTCATATATGCAAAAGGCGCAATTATGCCGATGGAGAATGTCGTAAACCGCATCGTTATACCATGTGGGGTTCCGGAAGTCAAATACATACCGGTGTCCTCTCGGAAGAGCCGCTGTGAATTCGTCCAAACGCTGAGCGTTCAGCTTCCACGAGGGCGGAAGCTGGAAGAGCAGTGGGCCTAATTTATTGCTTAACCGCTCCGCGCGGAGGACGAAGTCCTTCGTAGCGGTCGCTACGCCACTCAGTTTTTTCATATGGGTGATCCATCTGTTGACTTTGACGGCAAAAAGAAAACCGGCGGGCGCGGTTTTCTTCCATGTATCGAACATACTTGCCGCCGGTATGCGGTAAAACGGATTGTTTAACTCAACGGTACTGAACGACTGGGCATAGAAGGAAAGCCGTTCACTGCTTTTGAGGCTGTCCGGATAGAAGACCTTCTTCCAATGGTGGTAATGCCATCCGGAGGTGCCGATGTGGATGGTGCCTTTTGCCACGTCTCCGGTGTTTCATGTAATCCGAGACTCGATCGCGGCGCCTAGGCGCTGCACGGTACCTGCGGACAAGTCGCCCCATAACTGTGTCCATTTTCCTGAGGTTTCCCGCCGGAGTTCACTCACGGCCGTGCCATCTGCATAACAATAGTAGATGGGTATTCCGTCAGTGGTCTCTTCCGGCCGGATAATTAACGCAGTTCCTGCAAATTGCCCATCATCAAGGACAACCTCGAAAATTTCATCCGATTTTTCCATAACGGTTCCCTGGATCAATTCAATACACCCTGCTGCAACGCAATGCGGATCACGGTACCGATGTCCGGCGCCCCGGTCTTCTGCAATAAGCTCTCACGGTATTTCAGGATAGTACGCTTGTTTGTGAAAAGTTGGTAAGCAATTTCCTGATTGGAATAACCTTCCAGAATAAGTTTAAGAATCTGTTCTTCTCGCGGAGAGAATTCTACTGCAGGGTCCTTTCTTCCGAAATCGGCGACCGCCATCCGCTCCAATACCTTTAAGTACAATGCCGTACATATATAAGTATTGCCACTAAGAATATGTTTAATGGCAAAGACCAGTTCATCCTTGTTTGCTTCATTGACGATGTAACCGTCAGCGCCGGATTTCATGAGACCGAGGATATCTTCCTCGAACTCGATACCAGAAAGAACGAGTACCTTGATTTGGGGCGCGATTTTCTTTAACGCAGTGAGGTATCGTTGGTCTTCGGCGAGGAAAACGTGGTCTATGACCAATAGGTCTGTCGCAGGTCTGGCTGAAAGTGCCGGTATAATCCCTTCTCGCTTGGAAACGATTTCTGCAAAAGTAAAATCGGGCTCTTGGTCCAAAAGGGAAATAATGCCATCACGTGCAAGCGTTTGAGGTGAAGCCCAAATGATTTTTGCTGAATTTTCCATAATCTTTAATCTGCTGCTTATTAGTTATATCCTTATCCGCTAATCGTAGAGGTATACGTTTCAACTGAGAGAAAGGTTTTAGTTTTTTTGAGATACTTCTGCTTAACCGACAAGAAGTTCGGTTTTTAGTACAACCACGTAGTATTGGTCAACTTTTCCAAAAACGAGCCAAATCAGCGATGAACGCCGCCCATGATCTGGCGGATGTGCGGATTTAGCCGTAATGTGCAGTGGATGAACCGTCTCTCTAAGTTTGCTATGGGTCTCCCGGCTTTCTCCATTAGGATGTGGCCAAGTGGTACAGGCCTTGAATACATTGTTTTACCGGATCCGGCAATTCCCCTTCCGCAAGGAAGTCATCAAGCCCGTTACAACAGATGTTCAAGGCGGGGTGGCGGACGACAGATTTTTACTAAGCACTATTTATATGAGCAAGACAATCGCATTCATCAGTGAACATGCCTCGCCGCTGGCCATGTTAGGCGGTGTAGATAGCGGAGGGCAGAATATTTACGTAGGCGAACTGGCCAGGCACCTCGCGGAACTCGGTTACGTGGTGGACATATTCACCAGGCGGGACAACGACAAATTACCCATAGAAGTACAATGGCTACCCCGTGTGCGGGTAATACATGTGGATGCGGGACCGGCATGTCCGCTGCCAAAGGAGGAGCTGTTCCCGTTTATGGGCGCATTTGTCGACTTTATTGAGGCGTTTGTCACAAAGCTCCCGACACCTTACGCTCTTATCCACGCTAATTTCTGGATGTCAGGTTACGTAGCCATGCAGCTTAAAAAGCGGCGGGGCATTCCGTTCGTTATCACATTCCATGCCCTGGGCAAGGTACGGTTGATGCATCAGGGAGAGGCTGACAAATTCCCGAAGGAACGCTGTGATGTGGAAACTCAGATCATGCAGGTTGCCGACGCTATAATTGCAGAATGCCCACAGGATCAATCAGACCTAAACCTGTTATACCAGGCCGATAATCGAAAGATCAGTATGGTGCCATGCGGGTTCAGTCCCCACGAGTTCCATCCTATTGATAAGGCGTATGCACGCATGCTGCTGGATCTGCACCCTACGCGCAAGATTATCCTCCAGCTAGGTAGAATGGTTCCGCGGAAAGGAGTGGATACGGTCATTCAGTCACTGGCGCTACTGCGCGGGGGCCTTAGCGATACGCATCTCGTCATAGTAGGCGGCGAGTATGAGAAACCGGATCTTCAGCAGGACCCGGAATGCCGGCGTTTGATGCAACTGGCGGAATCATTGGGGGTCAGTCAAGCGGTATCGTTTGAAGGCCGCAAAGGGAGAGAACAACTGAAATATTATTACGCCGCCGCCGACGTCTTTGTGTCGACCCCGTGGTACGAGCCATTCGGTATAACGCCATTGGAGGCTATGGCTTGCGGTACGCCGGTTATCGGCGCAAAGGTGGGGGGTATTAAATACAGTGTTGCTCACGGCAAAACGGGCTTTTTGGTACCGCCGAAAGATCCCGAAACCTTGTCCCATAAGCTGAAATTCTTGCTTGATCACGAGGACCTGCGGTTGTATATGCAGCGGAATAGTCTGAAACGGGTGCATGAACATTTTACTTGGGAGAAAGTAGCGCAGCAGATGGACGAAGTCTACCGCGCCGTGATCGGTCAACGCTATCACGCTGCCAACAACAGCGATAAGCAGTTCATTGAAGATGCCTTTCAGGAGACCGTGGACACCCTTTATCGGTCAGCTACCCTGACCGATGCTATTGTGGCGGCGGGAGAAGCCCTTTCAGACACGTTCCTACATGGAGGAAAGGTGCTGATTTGCGGCAATGGCGGCAGCGCTGCTGAAAGCCTCCATTTTTCAGCCGAGCTTTTAGGACGATTCGAGATGCCGGACCGGCCCGGACTTCCCGTCATTTCATTGCCAGCGGATACAGCGATGCTTACGGCATGGTCCAATGATATCAGTTTCGCCGACGTCTTTGCCAGACAGGTGGAAGCATACGGCCGTCCAGGTGATGTGCTCGTTTGCCTCAGCACCAGCGGTCAATCAAGAAACATCATTGATGCCATGGACAAAGCCAAACAAATAGGCATGACGTGCGTTACGCTATTGGGTAGGGATGGTGGCCGTGCGGCGTTGAAAGGTGATATTAACCTTGTGGTTCCGTCGGAGAATACGCAGCGAATACAAGAAGTACACCTTCTGCTCATTCACCTGCTATGTGGCTTAATAGAACGCAGGTTGGTAAATTATCTCCGGACACGGAAGGCCGTTGGCGCTTATGCGCCAGCGGTAAACGAACTGGCTGCCCCCTACCGGAATAATGGTGCTGCGAATGGCAACGATGTTGAACAAAAAAGCGATATTCTTGGATAAGGATGGTACCTTGGTGCGGGACATCCCCTACAATGCGGATCCGCGCAAGATTGAGCTCCTGAGCGACGTTGGTGAAGGTCTAAGGAGGCTCAGCGCGATGGGCTATTCCTTTTTTGTGGTGACAAATCAGGCGGGTGTAGCGAAGGGCTTCTTTAAGGAAGATGCACTAACAGCTGTGGAACACAAACTAAGCGAACTCCTTAGCAGCCATGGTATTTCGCTTTCAGGCTTTTACTATTGCCCGCACCATCCGTTGGGCGCTGTTCCGGCTTATGCTAAAATGTGCAAATGCCGGAAGCCCATGCCAGGAATGCTGTTGGAAGCCGCACTGAACCACGGTATCTCGCTGGACCAGTCATGGATGGTGGGCGATATCCTGGATGATGTTGAAGCCGGTAACCGCGCCGGTTGCAGGACAGTGTTGATCGACGGAAATGCACACGAGCGGACCAAGATTGCCGGTAGATACCAGCAGCCGTCTTACATTGCCGACAATTTTGGTGAAGCAGCGGATTTGATCGTGAAAAACCCCGTATGATGGAAAAGTATAACTGGCAGTTTACCGAGCGGTTCGACCGACAAAAAATCCTCGTGGTCGGCGACCTGATTATCGATGAATATATTAAAGGCGACAGTACGCGCCTTTCGCCGGAGGCTCCGGTTCCTGTGGTGGACATCCAATCCGACCGGTTTGTTTTGGGAGGCGCTGCGAATGTTGCGGCCAACCTCCGGGCATTGGGGGCCGAGGTGGTCTTTTGCTCAGTCACCGGAGACGATCCCGATGCGGACAGAGCGCTCGCAATGATCGCTGAAGCCGGGTTTGCGCCGGATTACCTGATCAGGGAAAAAACGCGCGCTACCATTGTGAAAACCCGTATTTTGGCCGATGGACACCCCTTGGTCCGGCTGGATCGCGGCGACGATTCACCGATTAGCGGCGAGTCCGAGCAACGCCTCATCCGTTTTTTGGAAGAACAGTTTTCCGGCTGTGATGGGGTGGTAGTGGCGGATTATCACAAAGGTGTGGTTACGCAGGCTGTGATTGACTGCTTGCTACGCTTGAAAATGGCTCATCCGACGTTCATTGCTGTCGATTCTAAGCGACTATCTCTTTTCAAAAGGCTGTCGCCAGCTTTGGTAAAACCAAACTATAGTGAAGCAATGAGGCTACTGGGGTATGAGGAGGGACTGAAGAACAGGAAATCCGAGTTGGAGAAATGCGGCAAGGCCATCTATCGTAAGACGAATGCGCAATGGGTAGTTGTGACGCTGGATAAAGACGGCTCTTTATGGTTTGAACGAGGCAAGCTGGTATTCAATATGGGGGCTATTCCGGTTTCCGCACCCCATGTGTGCGGTGCGGGCGATACCTTCATCAGCGCCTGCACCCTGGCCCTGATTTCCGGGGCCGATGCAGCGAGAACCGCCCGGGCTGCCACTGCGGCGGCTACGGTGTCAATTGAAAAAGAGGCCACCTCGTTGTGCAGCCGTCTGGAACTGCTGGCAAAACTTGACCACGAACAAAAGCTCGTGACATCCATGAAACGCCTTGAAGAATTGAAGGACTATTACAAGCATCTGGGTCGGCGCATCGTGTTTACAAACGGATGCTTTGATATCCTCCACAGCGGTCATGTGAACTACCTTAAATTAGCGAAGAAACTTGGTGACGTACTGATTGTCGGTGTCAACAACGATGACAGTATCCGACGCCTTAAGGGGTCCGGCCGGCCGATTAACGCGCTAGCTGAACGCCTGTCGGTGTTGGCGGGTTTGGGTTGCGTGGACCGCTTGGTCGTTTTTGGCGATGAAGCCGATGATACTCCGTCTGAGCTGATCAGACTACTATCTCCCGATGTTTTTGCAAAAGGCGGAGACTACCAGGATAAGGAATTGCCTGAAGCTAAATTGGTCGAATCGCTGGGAGGACAGGTACATTTGATTCCGTTTACGGCCAACCGCTCCACTACGCAGCTGATCCGGCGTATTTATGAGCATTCGCAGGTGAAAAAAGCCATTATATAACGTTTGTGATGGAAAACTGGAACGACTGTCGCAATATACTGGTGATACGGCCGGACAACATAGGAGATGTCTTAATGAGCGCACCTGCCATCCGTGCCCTGAAACAGTCTTTTGGCAGCCGGATTACGTTGCTGACGTCTGAGGCAGGTGCTGCGGCATCCGCATTGCTTCCGCAGGTGGACGACACGCTTGTGGTCAATTTACCATGGGTAAAGCATCCGGCGCAGGCCTCCCCGATGGAATTCAAGCAGCTGGCTGAACGTCTCCAGGCAGACAAATTTGACGGCTGTGTGATTTTTACAGTGTACAGCCAGAATCCATTGCCCACAGCGGTGCTGGCTTGGATGACTGGCATACCGCGTAGGCTGGCGTATTGCAGGGAGAATCCTTATGAACTGTTGTCCCATTGGGTTCCGGACGATGAGCCCTATTCTCGTATCCGGCATCAGGTGGCCCGGGACTTGGATCTGGTAAAGCACATCGGAGCGTATGGCAGCGATGAGCGGATAAGCATTTCAATCCCGTCGGATGCGACCGCGCGCGTCAGGGCTAAGCTGGCTGCTGCGGGTGTACAGATTGAAGATCCGTATGTCATATTCCATGCGGGTGTGAGTGAGTCAAAGCGCGCGTTCCCGCCCGGAAAGTGGATAGCGCTGGCTAAACGTCTATTGTCCGAACGACCCGTTCAGGTGCTGTTTACCGGCACTGCCGGGGAAGCCGAACTGACTGATCACCTCCGGCAGGCTTGTGGACCGCGGACCGTCTCAGTAGCAGGTTTATTAGACATCACTGAATTTGCAGCAGCGATACGGCAAGCGGGCCTGGTGGTATCCGTAAATACCGCTACGATCCATTTGGCCGCCGCATTAAGACGCCCTTTGGTGGCGCTCTATGCACTTACCAATCCACAGCATACTCCCTGGTGCTCTCCTCACGCTATTTTCCCTTATAGTGTTTCAGCTGAAAGTAAAAACGAGGTCATCCGATACGTGAACAAGTCATTGTTTAACAAAAGAGTCGGACTACCTTCGGTTGACGAGGTGCTACAGGCTATCGATCAACTGCTCAGAGGTAACGCGGAGCAACAACCTATCCATCAGAGCCTTTTCCACTAGGCTAAGATCAGGCGTCCGGGTCCAGTCAATGGTAGCGAGTATTGACTTGTTAAGCGGCCGCCATCGGTTAGGTTCGCGGTCAAGGTTAATAATGACGCCCGGTGTTTCCAGCGCAGAAGCAAGATGGGACACGCCCGTGCAGTTGGATATAATGGCTTTGGCTTGCTTGATTAATACTGCCAGACTACCCAGAGACGTCTTGCCCGCTGCGATGATGGGACGATGATTCATCCGCCGCGCAACCTCGTTTGCAATGGACACTTCTTGTGTCGTGCCGGTTATAACGACGTCGTAGCCCAGACCGGCACATAGATCGGCCATGCAGGCAAATGCGGACGGAGGCCACTGCCGCCATGCTGCCCGGCTGCCTGGATGAACACAGATGTAAGCCCCGGGCTGGACCGGTAGCTTGAGCGCCTCAAAATCGGCATAGTCCTGCTCATTGACTGGAAACTCTAGGTGCACGCCTTGATGGGGTATACCCAAATGCTGGATGAGCAACAAATGCCTGCATATTTCATGTACATGAGCGGGATACGGCATAAACAGACTGCTGTCAGGGCGATAGCCGCCCGCGGTATAAAACCCACTTGTATGGGTAGCACCGAACAATTCCACTAAGGGATTTACCACAGTGCCATTGCCGTGCATCTGCAGCGCGAGGTCAAACCGTTCCGATTGCATGTCTGAGATAAACCGGGCGACGTCAGTGGGATTATAAGGCTGTTCGGGCAGGCCCGGATAGCCTGGGAACGGTATTAAACGATCAAAATACATTGGAAACCGCTTGATCAGTTGCTCAGCCCATGGGAGCCCTATCAATACGATCGATGCTTCAGGCAGATAGCGGCGCAGTGCACGGACGGCCGGTATGGTACACAACAAATCGCCTAGTTGAAGTGCCCGGAAAATCGCGATATTACGGAGTTCCTTGGTTTGCATGGCCAAATGGGATTAGAATAACAAAACTTTATGCTTAATTGCACCATAGTAATGCCAATATATTGAAACGAAGGGAATGAGCGCTGAAGTGACGATCATTTCTGCTACATGCTCAACTGTCTTCCGGGTTGGTCGTAAGCGTTTCCATGCGAAGAGCCCCACGCTGAGTGACCAGCCCGATAACGAGAGTAGGACCCCTGCCCGGCTTTCAAATAGCGCGGCGATAAGCAGTCCGAGAAACAGCAATACGGTAATATGATAGTGCCAGTTCGGGCCGCTTCGGATCCGTTCCCTGAACAAACCGGGATATTTCTTATAAAGGAGCGCATTATACTGGCTTTTTTTCTGTTCATATAGGCTGATTCCCCATGGTGCTGGACGTACGGGATGCCTAACCACGGCATCAGGAACCCGAAGAATAGGGATACCACGCGTAATCAGCTTAAAATGCAGGTCACTGTCTTCGCGCCACGCCATGCTGAACCGCTCATCGAACCCTCCGGTAGCACGGAGTGCGGCTACGGTACAGCAACAATTGGCTGTGACGAATTCGGCAGTCTGCAAATGTGCGGTGTTCCACTCGTAATCTGTCGGAGCTGCTGGCAGCGGTACCTCCACCCGGCCGGTCATCACCATCTCGGTGTGGCCGTTATAGGCTTTGCACAGCGCTTCCAGCCAGTTTGGTGCCGGCTCGCAGTCGTCATCCGTGAAAGCCACTAGCGCCGCGTTTGCTGTACGCCAACCCAGATTGCGCGCTGCTGCCGGCCCTTTCTTCTCCGCAAGTGCGTGCCAGCGAAGGGCCAGTCCAGGTAGGGTTTGGCACCAGGCCTGTAGCCGGTCCTCAGCCTCCGGATCTGGACCATCGCTTACTACAATGATCTCAAAAGCGTTCCTGGGAAGGGTCTGCCGCGTTAGGGCCTGAAGGCACTTAGTCAAGAGCTGTGGCCGCTTGTATGTGGGTATGACTACGGATATCCTTATTTCCATCGTGTTTCGATATTAAAAACGAACCAATGACCAATACGTCAAAAGGAGAAGTCCAAAAGCAAGCTAAAGCATCCCTTGGGTTACATACAATAGGCTTGCCGATGGTATTGAAGGAAGTGTTGATGAGCACCGGAATTCCGGTAATCCGCTCAAAAGCCTTTAATAGATCGTAATAAAGCGGGTTTTGTTCTCGATTGATAGTTTGGATGCGAGCCGTCCCGTCTACATGTCTGACGGCTGGTATCAGGCTTGCCTTGTCAGGGGTAACCTGATTTACAAATAGCATGAACGGTGAAGGACGTGCATCCGAAAACCAAAACGGCGCGCTCTCCTCGGTAACCACCGGCGCCACCGGACGGAAGTCTTCCCGATCTTTCACTTCATTCAATAACGCCTGCATTTCAGGTAAAATGGGGGAGGCGAGGATAGAACGGCTGCCGAGCGCACGCGGCCCATACTCCATGTTACCCTGGAACCACCCGACTATGCGGTTAGCGGCCAGTAGTTGCGCGGTTTCCTCTGCGATATTTTCCATTTTTGTGTAGGGTACCTTTGCCTTTTCCAGGAAGTCTGAAACGTCGGCGTCAGAGAAAGATGGCCCCCAGTACACATGATCCATTACAAATGTTTTTTTACGTTCGCTGCGTAGCTTGGTATCCACCCAGAGTGCGGCTCCCAACGATGTTCCTGAATCCCCCGCGGCGGGTTGGACCCAGACTTCTGAAAATGGGCCTTCATCACGGATGCGGGCGTTCAATACGCAGTTAAGTGCTACGCCTCCGGCCAGCGTTAGGTTTTTTTGCCGCGATTCCCGGTAGAGCCAGTGCGCAAGCTCGAGTACCGTTTCTTCCAAGACGTACTGCAGCGAGCGAGCGATATCGAAATGGTGGCTTGCGAAGGGTTCATGCCGAAGCCGGGCCTGGCCGAACCGCGCTTCCAATTCTGTCTGCTGAATGCGGTATTGGCCTTCATTGCCCATCCATATCATATCCCTGAAGTCTTTTATAAAGGCTGGTTTCCCATAAGAGGCCAATGCCATTACCTTATATTCGTCTGAAGAATGGAGAAACCCAAGATATGAGGTGACCTGTTCGTACAGTAACCCAAGTGAATGGGGAAAGTCTACTTGCCCGATGCGTGTCAGGTCCTGTCCTTCTCCTATATGGTAAGATGTGGTGGCCAGTTCACCCCGGCCGTCAAGCACCATCACGGCTGTCTCTTGAAAAGGTGCAGGGAGGTACGCGCTCGCGGCATGGGCAAGATGATGCTCAATAAAATGCCATTCCCAATCCGCTTGTGTGCACCCCCTGAACCGATGCTGAAGATGATGTGGATAGCCGCTGGTCAACTGCGCGGGTGCATTCATAATTGAAGAAAGAAACAGCTTTTGCAACGGTTGCGCATCTTCCTGCCTGTCTGGCTGGTAGTATGGTGTCCGCGGGTCTATTCCGTTGGCTTGCCCGTCATCCAACAGCAGATACGGATCAAAGGAGTAAACGATGTGGTCTACCTCTTTGAGGTGTATGCCGGCTACCTGAAGGCAGTAGTCAATAGCATGATATGGCAATTCGTATGCGGTAAACGGAAGAGGGCGTTTGCCGTGTTTAACATGTGTGAAACGTTCATCTTCCACGGCAGCGAGAAGTTTCCCGTCTTTGACGATACAAGCCGATGAGTCGTGGAACGCTGCGTTGATTCCTAGGGTATACATAATATAAAAAGTGCTTAACGGTGATTGGATCTTCTGATCAGGAAAAAAGTCATTAAACTGATAAACACAAATTGAACAGCTGCGTCTATCAAATAAATGCCTGGAATAACCTCGCCTATTACGTAAATGAGATCCATGAGCAAGAAGCTTAGTGCAGACGCATAAGCAAGCACAATGGGCAAGGGTTGCTTACGCAAGCTGGCCACTAAAAAAGAAAGGCCGATGGAAATGGCCAGCAGGCCGACCATTTCCACCAACCATGTGTCCTGTTTCGGACCTGTTGCCGAGATGAAACTCGGCATATTGACTACCGGCCATACACCTGTAATCACGAAGTATGCGCCCTGAAACAGAAAAACGTTCCGCAAGGCTGCGTTGTTCTCCGCTTGTCTGTCCATGTCCGGGGTTAGCGATCTTCCTGATCGTGACCTTGCGTCTTTACAATCTTGTTATAGATGCCCAGTAGCAGAAATGGTGCTGCCCATTGGCCTACAAATAACGCGGTGTGCTTCTGTCCAATACACTTCAGCGTCAATGACGCAGCCATTGAGCCTAGTGCCGCAAAGAGGAATACCTGGGACGGCAACTTTGCCGTTTGCTCTTCAATCGCCTTGGCCGTCCGGCCTTCACGTTGTTGCGGATTTACATTTTCTGTCATTGCCATGTTTAGTTCTCCTTTTCCTTTTTAGTTCATTTTGACATTGTATATATCTATCTGGTCTGCATAGACGGTGCCATGTTCCGCCTTCCGGACAATTTCCGTAATTCAGGCAAGTATAGGTTAAGGCGTTAAGCGAGTGACCGCAATGGTGTGCGCTTTTGTAAACATCTGCGTCACAAAAGCCAACAGGGTGTCTGGAATAAGGCATGATGAAACGGTGCCGCACGCGGAAAAATGCAATACCATCAACCATTCCGGCGATCAAGCTAACTGGCGCAGTATGTGATGATAAAATAGGTAAATGGAAAGGAGTATTTTATGGACCCGAATGATAAAGACCCGAACAATAATAGTAACAGAAGATCAGCGCCCGTGATTCCCCTTGATACGGAAAGTGCCGATGAGAACAGGGAACCGACCGGTGAGGACCTGAAGTTCAATGAAGAAGCAAACAGTTTCGAGCTGGATCCGGAAACTGGAGATACGGAATACCAACATCCAGATCCCTACGATACGGCTGCTCCGCAGGGAGAGGATGATAACTCAACTTACGATGAAGAGAATCCGTACGCTGCCGGTGAATACCAAGATAAACGGGAGGCGCTTGACGATGAGCTCGAAGAGCTCGAGGTAGTCGATGATCGATTGGTTCAGTTGGACGACACGGACGAAACCCTGGCTGAGACTCCGGAAGATAAACGAAGTGATTTGGATGAAGAGGGTTATCCACGGCGTGATGATGCGGGTGGCAGCCACAATCCCGTAACGGATGACGCACGGCTGCCACGGAGCGGACCGGAAGAGGAGGATGAAGAGGGTGTAGAGGTGCCACCGTTTGAAGATCCGCGGCGTGACGACGACGAGCCGATAGGAGATGATCCCGGAGGGCGGCCCCTCGAACCTGATGATGTGCCGCCGACAGACGAACGGGATCCGTTGGGCGATAAGCAAATACAATCCGATGATCCCACCGAAACCCGAGGTTAATAAAAGAACAAGATGGAAGAACGCAAATCAACGGCGGCGCAGCAGGTCCCACCCCAGTACGAGGGGAAACAGGTTGATCTGGAGTCCTCCACGACATTAGGGGATGATGCGCGTGCGAAATCCTTTTTCAGCGAAGTGAAGCGCCGCCTCCTTGACATCAACCGCTGGCATGAAACCGCGGAATTACCGGTTGCCGCTTTTGTACTTACCGACGCGCAAGGCGGGGAAGCAGTAAAATCACGCCCTGCGGAGGGCGATAAGGTCCGTATTGATATTCCAGGGCCCGGTACATCCGCAGGAGATGGATACGACTGGGTTATTGTTGAGAATATTACGGAATCCGAATCGCCCACCGGCGAGATATGCTCCATTACGTTACGGCCGACTTCAAATCCACTCAAGTTGGAGCAGGATACCGCTCATTTTTTTAACGATGGAGCGAGTTCTACCTTGGTTGTGGAACGGCGGGGTAATGATGTGATTGCGCGCTACTACGGAAGAAATGAAGTGGTTAATACGGAAGTGGATTCAGCTGTTGACAAAGTGCGAAACGCCATGGTAGGTGCGGGAGCGAAACTGGGATTTTCGTATCCTCAATGGAAAAGCTTAATCGAAGGTATTGTGAAACAACAAAAGGGAGACATATGAAAGCGCTAAATTTTTTTATAGGAATATTCGCGGCCGTATGGTTGGCCGCAGCCTGTAATACAGAAAACAGGCGTGAAGCAGACGACAGCGTCGATCAGGCACAGGACGTAAACGATACAAGTGCCATGGTGAATGATGAAGATTCGGAGTTCGCGGTCAAGGCCGCTGACGCAGGTCTGGCCGAAATTGAATTAGGAAAGCTGGCCTTGGAAAAAGCCACGGACGGACGAGTGAAAAATTTTGCAGAGCGGATGGTTGCCGATCACCAAAAAGCGAACGATGAACTGATGACCATTGCCACCAAACACAACATTACGTTGCCTCCGGCGGTCAGCGAAGACCATGTTGACAACCAGCGAAAACTTCGGGAGCGATCCGGACGGGATTTTGACCGGGAATACATGGACCTAATGGTAAGCGACCATAATAAAGCGGTATCCATGTTCGAAGATGCGGCTTCAGACGCGGCAAATGCTGACCTGAAGGCCTTCGCCACAAAGACACTTCCGATTCTTCGCGAACATCACGAACATGCTAAGGCATTGCGTGACTCAATCGGTGGCGGTAGGGACACCACCACCGTGGAGCGGATCATACCATGATGCTTGCGATTTCTCCATGCGTCAAAAGACGAGGCCGTCTCATAAGTCAATTATGAGGCGGTTTTTAGTTTTTAAGTAGTTGATGAGTGGAGTTGGGTGATCGGAGAGGACAACGCTGGTTTAAGGTTTT